>FZPS01000133.1_pt48 | contig 96592 bp, 87 predicted proteins | sample 1817821 | NCBI WGS metagenome assembly FZPS01 (sample SAMEA104158645, study PRJEB21678) | metagenome | place: Germany | collected 2015-04-21
CTCAATCTCTTGATTTTCATTGCGTACTCAAAGGTTCTTATGCTGTTTTATTGTCAATGTTCAAGTTTTTTCCTGCTGTCTCGAAGACAGCTTGGACAGTCTACCACGCCCTTGGGCTCATGTCAACTGTCAATTTTTTCTTTTTTCCTTGTCTGCCTTTTTGGGCAGGAATGTCAGGTTAACATGTCTTTTATCCATTGTCAACCGGCAATTTCTGCCAGGTTTTGCGCCCCTGCCTTTTGTGACAGCTTTGTTAGTTTATCACAGGCAAATTTTCTTGTCAAGCAGTTTTTCTACAAAATTTTGCTTGATTTTTAGGTGCTTTTTCCATCCTCCAAAAGAAGACAACTCCGATAGTTTAGCATGTATTTCAGATAATGTCAACAGTATTTTTATAAAAATTTTGCATAAAAAAAGAGCGGCATTGCCGCTCTATCGAATTTTTGGTTAAACCTATAGAATTCTTTGGTTTTATAAACTTTAATCCAATGGTTTCATAGTCGGGAACAATATTATATCCCTTATTGTCGGTTGGTTGGTTATTAACATAATAACTCTGTCGACACCGATACCAAGCCCGCCCGTGGGAGGAAGGCCTACTTCAATGGCATTGATGAAGTCCGTATCCATCATGTGGGCTTCTTCATCTCCGGCTTCCTTTTGCCTTACCTGGGCTTCAAATCTTTCCCTTTGGTCTATGGGGTCATTTAATTCCGAAAATGCATTGGCAATTTCCCAAGTGTTTGCAAATGCTTCAAATCTGTCGGTAAGTCTCGGGTCTTCAACATTTCTCTTAGCCAAAGGCGATATTTCCACAGGATGATGAGTTACAAAAGTCGGCTGCACAAGGTGTTCTTCACAGTATTTTTCAAACATTTCGCTTATTACATGGCCCCTGGTCATAAGGGGAGTAATTTCAATTCCTCTCTCTTTTGCGATAGCAATTGCTTCTTCATCTGTCTTAACTAAGTCAAAATCTACACCTGCATACTCTTTAACCATATCCTGCATCTTCACTCTTTTCCAGGGTGGAGTGAAGTCTATAATTCTGCCCTGATATTCAATTTTGGTTGTTCCTCTCGCTTTCTTTGCAACATATGCCACTATGTTTTCCGTTAAGGTCATCATATCATTGAAGTCTGCATACGGTTTATATACTTCCATGGCTGTATATTCAGGGTTGTGGTTTGCATCCATTCCTTCGTTCCTGAACATTTTTCCCATTTCATAGACCCCGTTTCCAAGGCCTCCCACCACAAGTCTCTTTAAAAACAATTCATTTGCAATACGCATATACATATCGATATCCAAGGTATTGTGATGAGTTATGAAGGGTCTGGCATTGGCTCCCCCTGCTATGGGGCTCAAAATAGGAGTCTCAACCTCTAAATACCCTTCTCCGTCCAAATATTCTCTGATACCTCTTATTATTTTATTACGCATTAAGAAAACTTCTTTTATTTCGGGATTAACTATTAAGTCTACATACCTTTGCCTGTATCTTATATCTATATCCTTTAATCCATGAAATTTTTCGGGAAGTGTTTGCAAGGATTTGGATAAAAGCTTAACTTCTTCTGCTTTTACGGAAATTTCACCTGTTTTAGTCTTGAAAACCACGCCTTTGACACCTATGATATCTCCAATGTCATAGGTTTTGAGCCAATTGTATTCTTCCTCCCCCAAGGTGTCTAATTTCGCAAACATCTGGATCCTGCCCAAATGGTCCTGGATGTCGTAGAAGCCGACTTTTCCCTGTCCCCTCTTTGACATGATTCTTCCGGCAATGGATACAAATTTCCCTTCCATTTCTTCATAATTATCCTTGATATCTTTTGAATAGGAGGTTACCTCGTATTTTGAAATTTTGTAGGGGTCCCTGCCGGCCTTGATTAAATCATTCAGTTTGTCAATCCTTATTTGCCTTAAATCTCCTGTTTGTTGTCCGTCCAATTTCTACACCACCTTATTTTTCATTTGTTATCTTATATTTTAAACAGTTAAAATTTTATACTTAATTTTTCCCCCTGCAGGAGACTCAACTTCGATTATATCGCCCGGTTTCTTTTCCAAAAGTGCTTCTCCTAAAGGTGAAACATTTGAAATCTTTCCTTTAAAGGGGTCTGCTTCGGCCGAACCTACTATGGTATATTCCATTTCTTCGTCAAATTCCAAATCCTTTATTCTAACCTTTGATCCTATGTTGACAACTCCGTTTTTCTTTGTTGTGCTTATTATCTTGGCATTTTTTATCATATTTTCAAGCTTTGCTATTCTTGCTTCAACGTTTGCTTGTTCGTTTTTAGCCTCATCATATTCGGCATTTTCGCTTATGTCTCCAAAAGCTAAGGCTGCCTTGATTTTTTCGGATATTTCTTTTCTTTTTACTAATTTCAGCTCTTCCAATTCCCTTTTTAATTCTTCCAAACCCTCAAGCGTAATCAGAGTTTCATTATTTCTCATATTATTGCTCCTTTTAATGATGTAGCTATATTCTTGCATACCATCCGATATATATTTTATTTTATTATCATTTTAGTATATTATGATAATTTGATAACGAATCTTTCGATTAATTAACACATTATAAACAAGTAACCGGCTATTGTCAAGATTTTTGTTAATTTTAGCCGTTAATCTTGATGTAGTCATCTAAAATCTTAAATAATTCTTCCCCGCGGGTAATAACATTTATGCTTTTTCTCACTTCCGAAGAATTCTTCATCCCCTTTAAGTACCAGGCAGCAAATTTCCGCATTTCCAGGATTGCTTTTTTTTCGCCGGATTCCTCAATCAGCATTAAGGCATGCCGCTTAATCATATTAATTCTTTCTTCAGGTGAAGGGGTGAAAAGTTCGGTGTCCTTGTTTAAAACTTTAACCGTATTCATTATCAGCCAAGGATTCCCCAAAATCCCCCTGCCTATCATCACAGCATCGCAGTTTGTTTCTTCAATCATTTTGACGGCATCCTGAGGACAGTATATATCTCCGTTGCCTGTGACCGGGATGTTAAGGTTTTTTTTGACTTGACCGATTATTTTATAGTCGGCCTTTCCTGCATAAAACTGGTCTCTGGTTCTTCCGTGAACAGTTATCATGTCCAGGCCGTTATATTCCAAAATCTTTGCAAATTCCACGGCATTGATGGAATCTGAGCTCCAACCGGACCTTATTTTGGCTGTAAGGGGTTTGTTGGATACATTTTTTATTTTGTTGATGATTTTTCCTGCCAACTCAGGTTCCTTCATGAGATAACACCCATCTTTGTTTTTAACTATCTTGGGAGCCGGACAGCCCATGTTCACATCGATTATATCGATATCGGGCCTGGTGTTTATGTATTTTTCGACAACATAAGACATAATATCAGGATCGCTTCCAAATATCTGGACTGACACAGGCCTGTTGTTTTCATTGATTTTCATCAGGTCTTCAGTTTTTTTGTCCTGATAATACAGTCCTTTTGCACTGATCATTTCGGTATGGACAAGGCCTGCTCCCATTTCTTTGCATATGGTCCTGTATGTTATATCTGTCACCCCTGCCATTGGAGCAAGGACAACATTGTATTTTAGTTCAATTTTTCCTATTTTAAGCTTCTTCATATTGTATTATTGCATCTCCCGGGCTTAATGCTTCTTCTTCGCCTTTTTCATTGATAACGATAAGCCTTCCGTCACAGTCAATATTTTTAGCGACAACTTTTCTTGTCGTCTTTCTGCCCCTCTTTGTTACTCCTATCTCTTTGTTGGTATACACCAAACTCTTATTGCAAATATCGACAGCATTTGATACCTTTCCTGTATTTATTATTTCCTTATAATGGTTTTCGATTTTGCTTAATATTGCACCTATAAGGATTTCTCTTTCCACATCTTCGTCTTTTTCCGATTTTATGGAACTAATCTTTATGTCACTCATTTCTTCATCCATGTTTACATTTATATTTAAGGATAATATTATGCCTGACCCCTTTCCTCCAAGGTCGGATTTCACGGATGAAAAAACTTTTTCATTAATTAAAATATCATTGGGCCACTTTATTCGGCAGTCCAAGCCATACAGGTCTTCTACGGATTTCAAAACAGACGAGCACCCCACAAGATCCATTAATGGAAGGAGGTAATTTTCAGTCACCGACTTTAAAATTATGCTCAGGTAAATATTTTTATCCGGTGAACAAAACCATTCACCGGCGGGTCTTAATGATTCCGATTGGTCTTCTGCCAGTATTATTGTTCCGTCAGGACAAGATGCAAATATATTTTTGGCCTTTGTCAGGGTTGAATCCAGGCTGTCATATTGTATGATAGACCGGCCTATTATATTAGTATTTAAGCTTCTGCTGATTTTGTTTAAATCATACATTTAAATCCCCCGGTTTATTAATTTATGCAAGAGATAAAATATCATCTATATTAAAAAGAAGGTCTTTTACTTCATCTAAGGTTAAGTCTCCCATATGGGCAATTCTGAATGTTTTTTCTTTTAAACTGCCATAGCCGTTGGAAATGGCAAACCCTCTTTTGCCCAATTCTTCGTTCAGGTTTTTGACACTTATCTGTCTGATATTATCAACCGTGGTCAAGGTGACGGAGGCATGCTTTTCATCGGCAAATAAGGCAAAATTCTTTTTAGCCCAGGTCCTTGTATATTCGGCCATGGCTAAATGCCTTTCAAACCTGTTCTCCATCCCTTCGTCCATTATCCGGTCCAATTGATAATTCAGGGCAAACATCAATGACAGGTTTGGGGTTGACGGATACTGATAATCCTTCTTTTTGATTGTATCATACAAGAGGACCAAATCTAAGTAATATCCCCTGTTTTTTACATACCTTGCCTTTTCTGCAGCCCTCTCGGATATGGTGCACATGGATAGTCCCGGGGGCAGGCCAAAAGCTTTTTGTGAAGATGTTATGCATATATCTATTCCAAGTTTATCTGTCTCTATTTTTACCCCTCCGGCAGAGCTTACCGCATCAACACAAAAAATTACATCCGGATATTTCTTCATGACCCGGCTTATTTCATCAAGGGGGTTCATTACACCCGTTGATGTTTCATTGTGAGTTATTGCAACCAAATCATACTTGCCTGTCTTTAAGGCATCATCTACCATATCGGGGCTTGTGACGGTTCCCGGTTCAGATTTGAACAAATCAGCCTCAATCCCGTTTGAAACAGCCATCTCATGCCACCTGTCGCCAAATGACCCTATTGAAAAAATTGCAGCCCTTTCTTTGGTACAGCATCGTACTGCAGCCTCCATCAATCCCGTACCCGAGGATGTTGACAATAAGATTTGATTTTCCGTATAAAACAACCTCTTGAGTTTATTTGTAATATCTCTTTGAAGATTAGAGGCATCTTTGCTTCTGTGACCAATCATGGGGGTTGCCATTTTGTTTAAAATTTCTGCCCTCACCTCAACCGGTCCCGGAATGAATAACTTTTTGTGCATGGTTTCCCTCCGCTCTCATAATGATATAATTTCTTTCTCCATTTATATAACTTTATTAATTTTATGTCAAGTTGTAATTTTCAGCAATGCCTTGAGAAAATAACTGATTTATTTTTTAATTTTTTACATTTTGCTATTGACAAAGCTTATGTATTAGTGTACTATTCTACTATGACACTAATACACGAGGGAAGGTGATAAATTGGAATTCAACAATAATATACCCATATATTTGCAAGTCATGGAAAGAATCAAGCAGGATATTGTTTCGGGAAAGCTTAAACCCGGCGAAAAAATGCCGTCATCAAGGGATTATTCATATGAGTTGGGAATAAACTTCAATACCGTTGCAAGAGTATATAAGGAGTTGGAGAATGAAAAAATCTTATTTACAAAAAGAGGTTTGGGAACATTCATAACAGAATCTAAGGAGCAAATTGAAGATTTGAGATATGCAATGGCAAAAAACCTGATTGCTACATTCGTAGAAGGAATGGAACAATTAGGTTACAGTAAAAAGGATATGATTAAGTTTATAGAAATTCAATATAACAATATAGAAAGGATTGAATGAATTGAGTCGATTAATAATTAATGAGCTGACAAAAAAATATTACAACAAAATTGCCCTGAGAAATGTTTCCTTGAATTTCGAGCAGGGTAAAATCTATGGCCTCTTAGGACCTAACGGAAGCGGCAAAACTACGCTTATGAAGGTTGTGGCGGGTCTCCACAAGCAGACAAGCGGTCATGTATTGATAAATGACCAGGACTTGTCCTATAAAACTAAGACTTATGTTTCATACATGCCTACAGAAAACTATCTTTATCCCTCCTTTAAGGTGGTTGACATATTAAAATTCTATAAGGATATGTATAAAGACTTCAGGTATGAATATGCTCTTGATCTTCTAAATAGTATAAATGTAAAACTTGATTATAAGATTTCCAATTTGTCTTCCGGGGAAACAGCCAAGCTGAAAACCGTCATTGCCCTATCAAGGGATGCAGACATATACCTGCTTGATGAACCTTTAAACGGTGTGGATGTTTTAGCAAGAGATACCATTATGGATATTATTACAAAGTCCTACGGTGAAAATAAAATAATTATTATTTCAACACATTTAGTCAGTGAAATCGAAAAGTTACTTGATACCGTGGTTTTTCTGAAAGAAGGAGCTGTCGAGCTTTTTTGCGATGCCGAAGAATTAAGGCAAGAAAGGCAGATGTCAGTTGAAGGAATATATAAGGAGGTATTCGGAAATGATTAGTTTAATAAAGTATGAGTTTATAAGGAAGTATAAATTGGCTTCTATGATACTGATTACAATGCTAGCATTGAACCTGTTCTTGCTTACTAAAGGAGCAGGCGGCAGTATGTCATTTCTTGTGGTATCACTTTTAGCCTTGTTTGTTTTTTACCTGGCGGATATTATAAAAATGTACAGCGATGACCTTAATAAGAAAACAGGTTACATGCTCTTTATGACACCTAACAGCGGATATAAAATCATATCATCAAAACTATTAACGGCAGTGATAGAAGGCTTTGCACTATTATTAGTATATTTTATCTTTATATTGATAAACGGAACATATATTATTATTTCAACGGGTAATGAAATTGATTACAGTCAAATAATAAAAGCTGTTGACAATTTATTGTCCGGCAGTCTTGGTTTCAACTTGGGCCATGTATTAGTATTTTTGCTGGCTGCCCTTGCATTTTTAATAGCATTTATTACAACGGTTTATACGGCTATGACAATAAGAAAAAGTATATTTTCCGAAATAAAATTTGGGGGGCTGTTTAGTTTCATAATATTTTTATTGATTAATTGGCTGCTTTCATTTTTATCAAGTAAATTCTATGATATTATTACTCCCTATTACAATACTGTCGATACTATATCCGGTACAGGCAGAGTTTCAGCCGGAGGATTAGCCATGATATTGCTTCCAATGATTGCTGTATTAATAATCCAGGCGGTTGCTTTAACAGGAATTTCAGGATATCTGTTGGAAAAGAAAATCAACTTATAATATAAAAGCCGATGTGGGGGGAATTATTCTCAAAGACTGCATAGCAGTAGGGAATCTTACCACAGGTGTAGGCAAAATAGATATTAATTGATTTCATCAGATATAAGAGCACTCATATGAGTGTTCTTTTTATTTCGTCTTTTTGTTTAAACTTGTCTAAAAGCAGGTATACTTATAATATAAGTGTTTAAGAATATAATTTATATCTTTAAAAGTATTTATTTTTGTCGTATACTTTAAATAAATAAAAAAATATATTTTGCCGGAGCTTTTATGAAAAAGAATGATTTACCTATTTATTTATACCATCAGGGTACAAACTATTATTCATATAAGTTTTTAGGCTCGCATATCATAGAAGATACAGGCACCTTTTTCAGAGTCTGGGCACCCAAGGCAAAAGCGGTACACCTTACGGGAAATTTTTGTGATTGGAAGAAAAGTCCCGACTATGAGATGAGAAAGCTTCCCGAAAGCAGCATATGGGAGATTTTTGTTCCCGGTTTGGGTGAAGGGGTGATGTATAAATACATAATTACCACCTCCGACGGTTCAACCCTCTACAAGTCAGATCCCTTTGCTTTTTCTTCCCAAACCAGGACGGAAACAGCTTCAATTGTTTACGATATAAATAAATACGCATGGAATGATGCCCCTTGGCTCGAATATAAAAAAAGAAGCAACTTATATGAAAGGCCCGTAAATATTTACGAGCTTAATCTGTCCTCCTGGAAGCGTAAAGAAAATGGAGACTTTTACACATACAAGGAGATAGCCCCCCTCTTGATAAAGCATGTTAAAGACCACTTTTTTACCCATATTGAACTCATGCCTATTATGGAACATCCTTTTGACGGTTCCTGGGGCTATCAGGTTTCGGGCTACTATTCTCCAACAAGGCGTTTTGGTGAGCCTGATGAGTTAAAGTACCTGATAGACCAGTGCCATCAAAATGGAATCGGGGTCGTTCTTGACTGGGTGCCGGGTCATTTTCCAAAAGACGAACACGGCTTATATGAATTTGACGGCAGCTTCCTTTATGAATACGAGGACAGGCAGAAAAGAGAAATTGAAAGCTGGGGAACCCGGAGGTTTGATTTCGGGAAAACCGAAGTACAATCATTCTTAATATCTAATGCCCTGTTTTGGCTGGATGTTTATCATGCCGACGGTTTAAGGGTGGATGCCGTAAGCTCCATGCTCTACCTGGACTATGATAAAAAAGAAGGCCAATGGACTCCGAATATTTATGGAGGGAATGAAAATTTAGAAGCCATTGCTTTTTTAAAAAAGCTTAATGAAGCCGTTTTTAAATATTATCCTCATACCATGATGGTAGCAGAGGAATCCACAGCCTGGCCCATGGTTACAAAACCCGCCTATTTAGGAGGACTGGGTTTTAATTTTAAATGGAACATGGGCTGGATGAACGACATGATTGAATACATGGAGACCGACCCCTTTTTTAGAAAATACAGGCACAAAAACATAACCTTTTCACTCCACTATGCTTTCAGCGAAAACTATATCCTTCCCTTGTCTCATGATGAGGTTGTCCACGGCAAGAAATCCTTGCTTGACAAAATGCCTGGACCTTATGAGGAAAAGTTTGCAAATGTAAGAGTTCTTTTAGGCTACATGATGGCCCATCCGGGTAAAAAGCTGAACTTTATGGGATATGAGCTAGGCCAGTTTACGGAATGGGATTACAATAAAGAAATTGAATGGTTCATGACAGATTATGAGTACCATGGAAAATTAAATACCTATATTAAAGAATTGAATGAGTTTTACCTTAAATCACCTGAACTCTGGGAAGTGGATTATTCCTGGAAGGGGTTTAAATGGATATCCAACGATGATTATGAGCAAAATATCATAGTCTTTAAGCGGATGGATAAAAGGGGGAGGGAGTTGATTGCGGCAGTTAATTTTTCTCCCGTGGAAAGGCAGAATTATTTGATTGGTGCAGACCAGGGAATTTACATTGAAGTATTCAATTCAAACAAGGCAGAATTTGGAGGAACAGGCACCGGCAACAGAGGAATAATAAAATCATCCCCGGGCTCCCTACACGGATATGAATCCTTCATATCATTGACCCTGCCCCCCCTTTCAATAATCTTTTTGAAGAAAGAAAAAGAAAACAATATGAACATAAAGGGAGGTCGAATTTATGAGATTGGCTAAAAAAGAATGTGTTGCCATGCTTCTTGCCGGAGGACAGGGCAGCAGACTGGGCGCTTTAACCGCTAAAATTGCAAAACCTTCTGTACCCTTTGGAGGCAAATACAGGATAATTGATTTTGCCTTATCCAATTGTACCAATTCCGGCATTGATACCATAGGCGTTTTGACACAATACCAGCCCCTGATACTGAATTCATATATCGGTGACGGAAAATCATGGGACTTGGACAGGATGCACGGAGGAATTCAAATACTGCCCCCCTACCAAAGGGTGGGTGACTCGGAATGGTACCTGGGGACGGCAAATTCAATTTACCAGAACATGGATTTCATAGACCAGTACCGGCCTGAATATGTGCTTATTTTATCCGGAGACCATATTTATAAGATGGATTATTCCCTGATGGTCGACTATCATAAGAAAATGGATGCCGATTGCACCATATCGGTGATAGATGTCCCCATAAAAGAAGCTTCCCGTTTCGGAATTCTAAGCTCGGATGAAAGCGGAAGAATTACCGACTTTGAAGAAAAGCCTAAAAGACCCAAAAGCACCCAGGCATCCATGGGCATATATGTATTTAAATGGAACAAGCTCAAAAAATATCTTGAAATAGACGATAAGAATCCTGATTCGTCAAATGACTTCGGCAAGGACCTCATCCCCTTGATGCTCAGGTCCGGCGAAAAATTATACGCCTACAAATTTACAGGTTATTGGAAGGATGTAGGCACCATTGATTCCCTGTGGCAGGCTAACATGGACCTCTTAGGCGAAAATGGCTTTGAATTGTCTGAGGAAAATTGGATAATCTATTCAAGACATGCGGAAAAACCCCCTCATTATACCGGCAGGGATGCAGTGATAAAGAATTCAATCGTCTCCGAAGGGGCGGTTATCCTTGGAACCGTTGAAAATTCAGTAGTATTTTCAGGAGTTACCATAGGAGAAAATGCCCTTGTAAAAGACTCTGTAGTAATGGCGGACGTAGTGATAAACAAGGATTGTGTAGTTAATTATTCAATAATAGACGAGATGGTAACAATCGGACCCGGCTTAAAAATCGGGAAACCCAAGGGAGAAGACTCCGAAATCACCGTAATACCGCGCGAAAGCGTAATAAATAACATGGGAGGGCTAGTATGAACGCTTTAGGAATTATTTTTTCGGATATGCAGGATTGGAGCATGACGGAATTGGCAGCCCACCGTTCAGTTGCGGCTATACCTTTCGGAGGCAGGTACAGGCTCATAGATTTTCCCCTTTCAAATATGGTTAATTCGGGCATCAATAAAATATACCTGATAACGAGCAGCAAGTACAGGTCATTGATGGAGCATGTTGGTTCAGGCAAGGATTGGGACCTGTCCCGAAAAAAGGGAGGCATCCTGGTCATTCCTCCTTATTCCTCGGGAGAAACCCACGGCCTTTATCAAGGAAGGCTGGATGCCTTAAAAAGAGTATTGGATTATATCACTTCCTCAAAAGAAAAATATGTCATATTATCTGACTCCGATATGATTTATAACATAAACTACCAGGATGTAATAAACTGCCATGAAGAAAAAGAATCTGACATCACTGCGGTTTACACCAAAACAAACATTAATAAATCAACTTCCATTCATAAAATCCTGTATGAATTTGACCAAGAAGGCAGGGCTGTTGATGTTTTGGTATATCCCGTCACAAACGGTACTTACAATGTGGGTTTAAACACATGGGTTATGAACAAGGATTTTTTAGAATCCCTCCTTTATGATGCTATTGCCAGAAATTACAAGGATTTCAGCTACAATGTCCTGTCTGCAAGGGTTAATTCCTTAAGGATTTACGGTTATGAATATACGGGGTTTTATGCCCATATTGACTCCTTGCAATCCTATTACGAAACCAGCATGAAACTTTTAAACATGGATAATCTGCAGAGTATCTTTTATTCAAAAATCGGACCCATCTACACCAAAACAAAGGATTCGGCCCCCACCAAATATTGCAGCGGGTCTCTTGTAAAGAATTCATTGATTGCCAACGGCTGCATCATCGAAGGAACCGTGGAAAATTCAATACTTTTCAGAAATGTCAGGATTGGAAAAAACGCTGTGGTTAAAAATTCAATTATCATGCAGCATGGCAGAATAGGGGATAACGCCAAATTGGACTCCATAATAACCGACACCTACGCTGTTGTAAACAAGGACAGGGTTTTGCTGGGATATTCAAATTGTCCCTTCTTTATAAAGAAAAACTCAGTTGTATAGGTGGTGATTTAATGAGTAAATTAAAAGTATTATACGCTGCATCCGAAGCTGCCCCCTTTATTGCAACAGGCGGGCTTGGAGAGGTTGCAGGGTCATTGGCCAAGGCCTTGGCCGAAAAATATGAGGACAAGATAGATATAAGGATAATCCTTCCCTTGTACCAGGGTATCGGGGACAGGACCGGCTTTGAATTTGTGGGAAAAACATCTGTTCCCCTTGCCTGGAGACAGCAGTATTGCGGTGTTTACAAAAAGGTTGAGAATAAGGTTACATATTATTTCATAGACAATGAATACTATTTTAAAAGAAGTGAATGTTACGGTCATTTTGACGATGGGGAAAGATTTGCCTTTTTCTCCAAGGCTGTATTGTTTATCCTGCCCATGCTTGACTTCATGCCCCATATTATTCATGCAAACGACTGGCAGACATCCCTGATTCCCATTTACCTGTCTACCAAGTATTCAAGCTATGAAGGCTACAGGGACATAAAATCAATTATAACCATCCACAACATTGAATACCAGGGGGTGTTCGATTTAAAGATTGCAGAAGATGTTTTTGACCTGCACGGGAAGGAAAAAGGTATAGTTGAATATAAAGGAGCTATAAACCTTTTGAAGGGGGCCTTGGAAACCGCTCATATAATAAGCACCGTCAGCCAAAGTTATTCAAAGGAAATTTTTGATGATTACCATGCCCGCGGGCTGGCTGAGATTATTCAAAAGAATTCCTCCAAGATAAGAGGGATATTGAACGGAATCGATACCGACAAGTACAATCCTGAAAAAGATGCTGAAATTTTTGAAAACTACAATTCAAAAACTATCCATAAGAAGTATTTAAATAAGAAGAATTTACAATCCTTAACTGGCCTTCCCCAGGATAAAGATATTCCCCTGATAGGAATAATATCAAGGTTGGTTAAACATAAGGGATTTGACCTGATAATTAATTCCATGGAAGAAATACTAAAGGAAAGGGTCCAGTTTATCATCTTAGGCAAGGGAGACAGGGGATATGAGCGGTACTTTGAGTATTTGCAGGAAAGCTACAGGGATAAAATCTACGTAAGAATAGGTTTTGATTCGGATTTCGCAAAAAAAATCTATGCAGGGGCAGATTTGTTTCTCATGCCGTCCATCAGCGAGCCCTGCGGCATAGCACAAATGATTTCCTCAAGGTACGGGACGATTCCCATTGTCAGGGAGACAGGGGGCCTCAAGGATTCAATCAAGGATGCAAGTCTTGGAGAGGGGAATGGTTTTACCTTCGTTGATGAAACACCTGAAGCCTTATGTGATGCAGTGAAAAGAGCCCTTAGGGTTTATGAAAATAAAGATGACTGGAAAAGGCTGGTTGAAACAGTCATGGAAGTAGATTTCAGCTGGGAAAAATCTGCAGAAAAGTATTATGAAATGTATAGGAGCTTAGTAAATATAGGAGAATGAAAGAATGACAAAAATCGATGCAAAACTCCTTAATCGTTTAGTTGATGAGGAAATTATTCGATATTGGAATACAGAACCGGAAAATGCCGGTTTAAATCAAATTTACAGGGCATTTTCAATAGTTATAAGGGATTTATTATTGAGGAAAAGAAATAAATTCAAAAAAATGGAGACCGGCCACAAGCAGGTTTACTATATATGCATGGAATTTCTGATAGGCAAATCTCTCAGAAACAACCTCTTTAATTTAGGTATTGAGGAAGAAGCCAAAGAAGCCCTGAAAAAATACAATGTTACACCTGAAGAATTATATGAAATAGAGAGGGACCCGGGCTTAGGCAACGGTGGTTTGGGGAGGCTTGCCGCCTGTTTTATGGATTCCCTTGCCACACTCAACTATCCTGCAGCGGGATTTTCGATAAAATATGAATTTGGACTTTTCAAGCAAAAAATAATTGACGGATGGCAGACAGAGCTGCCCGACGACTGGCTCGCCACTTCGGATGTGTGGCTGATGCCCAGGACAGATGAGAGGGTCATAGTAAAATTCGACGGGTCCCTGAGGGAAGAATGGACCCGGGAAGGGTTGAAAATTCACCATGATTTTGCTACGGAAGTAGAAGCGATACCTTATGATGTGATGATTTCCGGCTATGAAAGCTCAGGGGTGAGCCTCTTGAGACTCTGGGAATCACGGAGTTTAAACAGTATCGATATGAACTTATTTTCACAGGGTGACTACATAAGGGCTTTGTCGGAGGACTCAATGGCAGAAGCTATATCAAAGGTCTTGTATCCTGCCGATGACCACAATGAAGGCAAGATATTAAGACTTAAACAGCAGTATTTTTTGGTTTCCGCATCCGCACAGAATATTGTTAACTGCCATATGAAGAAATACAAGACCTTAGATAACTTCAGCAATAAGAATGCCATTCATATAAACGATACCCATCCCGCCTTGGTAATACCTGAATTAATGCGTATTTTTATGGATGAATACGGACTTTCGTGGGAAGAAGCCTGGAATCAGGTATATGAGTCGGTATCCTACACAAACCACACTGTAATGAAGGAAGCCTTGGAAACATTCGACGAAACCATCATTCAAACCAAGCTTCCCAGGATTTATGCCATAATAAAGGAGATTGACAGGCGATTCATAGAAGAAGCAAAAGCTGTATACAAGGATCATGACAAAGCCTTGAACATGTCCATTTTCGGCTACGGTAAAGTAAACATGGCTAATTTGTGCATCATGGGCAGCCACAGTGTCAACGGGGTTGCAAGGCTCCATTCTGAAATATTGAAAAGAACTGTTTTTAAGAATTTCTACGACTATAGCCCTGATAAGTTTATGAATGTAACCAACGGCATAACCCACAGAAGATGGTTGAATCAGGCGAATCCTTTGCTTGCCGCCTTCCTTGACCACCTTATAGGGCGGGAATACAGGAGGACCCCGGAAAAGCTTAGCTTGCTCAAGCAATATAAGGATGATGACGTTGTTTTAAATAAATTGGATGAAATCAAACATTTGAACAAGGTGAAACTGGCCCGGTATGTAAGGGACAATAACCACATTGACCTTAATATAGATTCGATTTTTAACATCCAGGTAAAAAGGCTTCATGAATACAAGAGGCAGCTCTTAAATGTTCTGAGAATTATAAGCATCATAATCGATATAAATGAAGGAAACACTTCCAAGATAGTGCCTGAAACATTTATATTCGGTGCCAAGGCTGCTCCCGGCTACTACAGGGCCAAAGAAATAATTCAGCTTATTTATGCCTTAAGCGAATATGTAAACAAAAACACTTATGTCAAAAAATATATAAATGTTGTTTTCTTAGAGAATTATTCGGTAAGCTCAGCCGAAATAATAATTCCCGCCGGCGAATTAAGCCAGCAGATATCCCTGGCGGGCAAGGAAGCAAGCGGGACGGGAAACATGAAGTTCATGCTCAACGGTGCAATAACCATAGGAACTTATGACGGCGCCAATGTAGAAATAATAAATCAGGTAGGAGAAGATAACTTCTTCTTGTTCGGCATGAAGGATTACCAGGTGGAAGAACTTTGGAAAAAGGGTTATTCATCGGTAAGCTACTATCAAAAAAATGAAAAGCTCAGGAAAATAATTGATTTTTTAAACAAGGGAATTGCCGGAAAATCCTTTGAGTCCATATCCAAATACCTCTTGGGGGGACCTGTGGTAGGAGACCCCTACATGTGTTTTGCCGACTTTGACAGCTACATGGAAGTTCATGAAAAAGCATCTTCCCTTTATTACAAGGATAAAAGGAAGTGGAACCAAATGTCCCTGATAAACATTGCATCTGCAGGTATATTTTCTTCCGACAGAACCATAGAAGAGTATGCAGGCAATATATGGGGAATCAAGCCTGTTGATTAGTATATGAGCAGAATGTCAGTTCCTGAGTTATTCGTAACAATGATACTTACGTGTATACATAGCAGTGACACATGGATGGTAATAATCACAAGGAGGGAATATGTATATATTTAATTCTCAGTCGGAATTTTTCAGACACCCTCAGGGCGGAATTAAATCAAATGAAACAATAACCTTTAAAATCCTTGTAAATCGTAAAAGCACCGGGCCTGAACTGCTTATCGAAAAAAGGCATGACTATGACAGGACCTTTTACGATAAGATAAAAATGGATTGGATATCATGTGAAAAGAACTATGATATCTACCGGGCAAAAACATCTATAGAGGAATATGGTCATTACTATTATTCCTTTATTTTTGATGATGATAAATCCCCGGACTATGAGCTTATAGTATATGATGAAGACTATGTCACGCCGGATTGGCCTAAGGGAGGAATCATATACCATATTTTTGTGGACAGGTTTTTCAGAAGAATAATAAGAGCGAAAAAGGGAGCCATCATAAGAAAATGGGGTGAAACTCCCTATTATCTTCCGGACGAAAAAGGACAAGTATTAAACAACGATTTTTTTGGCGGTAATTTAGACGGTATCGAAGAAAAGCTTCCCTATATTGCAAGCTTGGGTGTTAACATTATCTACCTATCACCAATCTTCGAGGCATACTCAAACCACAAATATGATACCGGCGATTACCACAAGATAGACCCCATGTTTGGCAGTGAAGCTTCCTTAATAAAGCTCATCCGAAAGGCAAAAAAATACGGAATAAGCATCATCCTTGACGGGGTTTTCAGCCACACGGGAGATGACAGCATCTATTTCAACAAATACGGCAGGTATGACTCCACAGGTGCTTTCCAAAGCATGGATTCTCCTTATTACCAATGGTATACCTTCAATAAATGGAATGATGACTACCTGAGCTGGTGGGGCATTAAAACACTGCCTGAAGTTAATGAAAACAATACCTCCTATACAGACTTCATAACAGGGAAAAAGGGTGTCCTCCGCCACTGGCAAAAAACAGGAATAAGGGGCTGGCGCCTGGATGTTGCCGACGAGCTTCCGGATGAATTCATAGAGAAAATAAGAAAGTCGGTAAAAAGTTATGACAAGGATGCCTTGATAGTCGGGGAAGTATGGGAAGATGCTTCCAACAAATATTCCTACGATAAGCTTAAAAAGTACCTTTGCGGCAGACAACTGGATTCTGTGACAAATTATCCCCTAAGGAAGGGGATAATCGAATATGTTAAAAATAAAGACTGCACCCTGCTGTATGATACTATGAACAAGATTATGGAAACATACCCTCCCCCTGCCATAAACTGTCTGATGAACATTCTTGGAACCCATGACACGGAAAGAATACTTACCTTGCTGGGAAGCGAGACCATACCTTCAAGCAAAAATGAAATGGCCGAAAGCAGACTTTCAGAGCCGGAATTAAAACGAGGAATCAAGTTGTTAAAAATTGCGGTCCTCCTCCAAATGACCCTGCCGGGCATTCCCTGCATTTATTATGGAGACGAGGCAGGCATGGAAGGTTGGAGGGACCCCTTCAACCGGAGGTGCTACCCCTGGGGAAAGGAAAACAAGGAGATTCTTGACTTTTACTTTTTTATTACAAACCTGCGAAAGGCTAATAAGGTTTTTGCTGAAGGTAAATACAGGTGTTTAATTCATGATAAGGAAGTATTCGTATATGAAAGATTTGACGAAAATGAAAGAATCATTATGGGAGTAAATTTATCACAAAATGAAATAAGCTTAAAACTTAAAGAAGACATGATTGAATACACTAATACGAAAAAGGGCAGCATTTTCAACATTGAAAAAGAAGGTTTTTTAGTCCTGTTGAAAAGCTCCCAATCATAGCTATAAAACCCGCAGGGTGTCATTCTTAACCCGGTGAAGAATCTCATGAGATCCTTCGCTTGCACCCAGGATGCATCGTGATTAGCATCTTTTGGCTATTAATACCATGTTTCTTATTTTTTCTGCCAATTCATCCGTGATCATTGACCTTCTTGCCCTCCACCGCCAGTTGGCTCCCAATGTCGAAGGGGTATTAATCCTTGCCTCCGAGCCCAAGCAAAGGAAATCCTGAAGGGGGATAATGCAAAGGTGTGCCTTGCTTTCATAAAGGACCCTTATCAAATCATAAACAATTTCATTTATATCCTCGGCCTTGATATTCAAGGCCTTTAAAACATATTCCCTTCCCTTGACATTTAGTTTCTCAAACCAGCCTTTTAGAGTATCATTATCATGGGTGCCTGTATAAGCAACATAATTTTTGTCATAGTTTTGGGGCAGGTAGGGATTATCAGGGTTCCCGTCAAATGCAAACTGCAAAACCTTCATCCCCGGATATCCCAAATCATTTTTCAGTTTAATGACAGAGTCGGTGATAATTCCAAGGTCTTCAGCAATGATGTTTACCTTGCCTGACTTTTCTTTTACTTTTTGAAACAATTCTCTCCCATAAGCCGGCATCCATCGGCCCTTTACGGCATTTTCAGCCCCGTAAGGAACTGCCCAGAATTCATCAAAGCCCCTGAAATGGTCAATTCGTACAGTGTCATACAACTTAAATGAGAACCCTATCCTATCAAGCCACCACTTATATCCGGTTTCTTTTAAATACTCCCAGTTATATACAGGATTTCCCCAAAGCTGGCCGTCATCCGAAAAATCGTCCGGTGGCACGCCTGCAACCCATAGCGGCAGGTTTTTCTCATCCAGCATAAATATCTTTTTATCCGACCATACATCAACGCTGTCACCTGCAACATAAACAGGAATATCACCTATTATTGATATTCCCGACTTTCCGGCATATTCCTTAAGTTTTTGATATTGTTTGAAGAATAAATACTGGAGGAAGACCCAAAAATTTATTTCCTCATGAGACTCATTTTTATATTTTTGAAGTATATTTTCCTCCCTTTTTTTAAACCCCTCATCCCATTTATACCATGGCAGGTGATTATTCTTATGCTTTAGGGCCATGAATAGGGCATAATCCGAAACCCATGGATTATCCTTCCTGAAAGGTGTTAAATCAATAAACTTCCCCTTATTTACATATGCCTTCCTTAAAACTTCATATCTTGTATCGAATAACCTTCTATAATCGATATAAGCATAATCAATGCCAAAATCAATATATTTTAATTCGGTTTGATTGATAAATCCTTCCTCGGCCAGGGTTTCCAAGTCTATGAAATAGGGATTGCCTGCAAATACCGAAAAACAAGAATAGGGGGAATCTCCGAACGAAGTATGCCCAAGGGGAAGAAGCTGCCAGTATCTTTGTCCTGCAGACCGTAAAAAATCAATAAATTTATAGGCTTCTTTACCAAATGTTCCTATCCCGTATTTTGACGGAAGTGAAAAAATCGGCAGCAATATCCCCGAGCTTCTTTCAAACATATATACTCCTAAATAGTCAATTCATGAATAAACCGTTTGTGTCATTGCTATAAATAACCCCTTTGTGTAATTGTTATGAATAACCTGCAGGGTGTCATTACTATGAATAACCCAGGAACTGTCATTCTGAGAGCTTTAGCTCGAAGAATCTCATGAGATCCTTCCCATACTCCCAGGATGACATTTTTGATACTATTGTAAATATTTTTTCAATACATCAGCCATATCGGTCTTTTCCCATGGCAGGTCAAGGTCTTCTCTCCCAAAGTGGCCATAGGCTGCAAGCTTCTGGTATATGGGTCTTCTCAAATTGAATTTATCAATGATAGCGGCAGGCCTTAAGTCAAAATTCTCAGCTATTGCCTTTTCAATTATCTCATCAGCAACCTTGTTGGTGCCGAATGTTTCAACCATTATTGAAATGGGTTTCGCCACCCCGATAGCATATGCAACTTCTACTTCGCATTTGTCCGCCAAGCCTGCTGCAACTATGTTCTTAGCAATATACCTTGCTGCATAGGCCCCGGAACGGTCTACCTTAGTGGGGTCCTTTCCTGAAAATGCACCGCCCCCGTGTCTGGCGTATCCCCCGTAAGTATCCACTATGATCTTCCTGCCGGTCAAGCCTGAGTCTCCTTGGGGTCCGCCAATGACGAATCTTCCCGTGGGATTAAAGTAAAACTTGGTGTTTTCATCGATTAATCCGGCAGGAACAACCGGTTTAACAACAAATTCCATCAGGTCCTTACTAATTGTTTCCATATCAATATCAGGATTGTGCTGGGTCGATATGACAACTGTGTCGATTCTCACAGGTTTGTTGCCAAGATATTCAACAGTAACCTGAGTTTTACCGTCAGGTCTCAAGTAATCAACCATCTTGTTTTTCCTGACTTCCGTCAGCTTCATTGAAAGCTTGTGGGCCAAAGATATGGGCATGGGCATGAGCTCAGGTGTTTCATTGCAGGCAAAGCCAAACATCATACCCTGGTCTCCCGCCCCGATCATGTCATTTTGGTCATTATTGTTCTTTTTGTATTCATCTGCTTGATTAACACCCAAGGCAATGTCCTGAGACTGCTCTTCAATTGAGGTGAAGACGGCACATGTTTTGTAATCAAAGCCGTATTCTGAACTGTCGTAACCGATATTTTTTATGGTGTTTCTTACTATCTGCGGGATATCAATATAGCATTCAGTGCTGATTTCTCCCGCAACAAGCACAAATCCCGTTTTGGTGACTGTTTCGCAAGCAACCCTTGCATCGGGGTCCTGCTCCAAAATTGCATCTAAGATGCCGTCTGATATCTGGTCGCACATTTTATCCGGATGGCCTTCCGTAACTGACTCAGATGTAAATAACCATTTTTTCATTATCTTATCCTTTCTTTTTTATAATCTTGTCTTATATCAATATTCAGGGACATCCTCCACCCAAAAGACTTACCCTACAGCAGAGGATGTCCCCATATGCATAGGTCATTAAAAAACCTCTTCAAAAGAAGAGGTTAAGTTCTTTCCTATTGCCTCATCTTTCGGATACCCGCGGGAATTGGCACCTTGAATAATCAGGCTGCCGGGTTTCATTGGGCCTCGTCCCTCCACCACTCTTGATAAGGATTTTTTATCATATTAACATATAGGTTTTTTTTTGTCAACAAGATTTATTTTATTAAAAGTCCCGGCATTTGAGCCGGGACTGAAATATTTATTTATACTGGTCATATGTTCTAACAGACATGAGAATTGCCGCTTCTCTGGATGCCATACCGTAATTAACCGCTTTTTGTGCATCCGTTACAGCCTTGGGCATGAAGTTGCCGCTTGTGTCCCCTTTTATGATGCCTAATTTAGACATAAACTTGGTTCCTTCCACCGCCCAGGATGAAATATCAGCCTGGTCGGGAAAATCCTTCACCCCGTCAATGCTGTAGTCTCCCTCCGGGGCTATTGCTTTTATGGTTCTGAACAGCATGGTGGCACATTGCTCCCGGTTAATTAAAACATTTGGTTCAAATGTCGTTGTCGATGTACCTTGAGTAATGCCTATGGAAAATGCTTTGAGAACCTGCGGATTTACCGTATCGGTAAAGGGGTTTTGAGGTATTGTTACAGCCTTACCGGTGGTTTTCTCGTAAAGCAGGAGGGCTAACTCTGCAAATTCTTCTCGGGTTATCGGTTTTGTCAGATCTTTTCCCTTGAGTATTTCAGGAATAAGGCCCGCATCATTGGCTTTTTCCAATTCATCCACCGCCCAGTCGCTGGCATCTTCATAAAATGCCGGGTTGCCGATTGTAACTATGTTAGAGTAATCTGAATAAACATATTTATCAATCCAATCATCCTTATAACCCCAAAGTCCCTGGAATCGGGCCCGGAATTGATATGTTTCACTCTTAATGTCGATTGTGTCAAAATCTCCTTCATCAAAAGGCTCATATACATAGCTGCCGTGAAAAAGATAGTCAGAAACAGATACAGAGGTATTCCAGTATAGGGATGGACCTTCATTCCAATCGTAATTGCCATACTTATATTCAAAATCAATTTCAATATAATCACAATCAAATCCCTCATAGTATCCGGAATCACTTTCTAAATTTGCATTTATTGTTTTTACGCTGTCAGGGATGTCAAGCTTTAATTCAAAATAAGGAAGACCTTCATCCGTGAATTTTAATTCGCCTCTGAGATTTTTTGGTGCTTCCAAAAAGAAAGGATCACTTGCCAAGGCTGTCAATGGAAACAAGGTCAATAAGAGTGCAGCAATTAGTAAAACAGATAATATTTTCTTCATTGTAACCCCCTAAAGTATAGTATTTTTATATTAATTATAAGGAGTATAATAATTATTTCAATCACCCTCAGGGTGATTTTTCAGCCTCCTTTTATTTTTATGGAACTATATTATTCCTAAACCGTCTAAATAAAAGATGAATAAAGCATCATTTGTTATAATTTACTATTTTAGCCATGCTTATAACAATAGCATTCGGAGTTGATTTCTGTTATAATTTTATAAGAAAGGAATGATAAAAATGATACTGAAAAAAATAGCGGCTATTTCCGCAGCAGCAGTCCTCTTACTATCTTCTTCAGCATATGCCGCCGGCCTTTACACCGTATATGATCTGTCTGAAGAAATAAGGCTCTCAAAGAGTATTACATATGAAAGAATAGAAAAATACACATCATCAGGGTGGATGAACATAAATGTCATCCGGGCAGACTTAACCGATGAGTATACGGAAGTAAAGCCTATCAACAGCGAAAAGGGCATTTCAAACAGGGCAACCTTAAGCTCCATGATAAAATCATCCGGAGCGGTTGCTGCAGTTAACGGAGACTTTTTTTACATGGGAGACCCTACACATACATATGGTCCCATAATCAGAGACCATAAGCTGATTACTTCTCCCCTGCCCTTTGATTACGGTTATCCCACCGTGTCAAAACTCAGGGACGGCATCGATATTTCCGTATGGAATCCCAAAATTACCCTTTACGGGTCTGATTCCACCGAATTTAATGTTCTTGTAATAAATAAAACTTCAAATATCGATTGGGGACCGGCCATCCTTACATCCGACTGGAACAAAACTTCACCCGGATACACTGCAAAAGATATCGTGGAGGTTGTCGTAAGAGACAATATTGTTTCCGAAGTCAGAAAAAATCAGCCTCCGACCCTAATTCCGGATGACGGGTACGTGATAGTCAGCACAAATCCCGCAACCATGGAGCAAATGCAGAATTCCTTCAAGGAAGGCCGTCCGGTATCATTGAATATTGAGCTTGATTTTGACCTAAAAGATATTGATTGGTCTTTCGGCGCAGTAAACTACCTGGTCAAAGACGGTAAGGAAAACGAGATAAGCTCTGAGGTGTTAGGAGTAAATCCCCGAACGGCAATCGGTTTTAACAAGGACAATACGGAGATAATAATGGTTACCCTTGACGGCAGGCACAGGGATTATGTAGGGGCTAAACAGACGGAGCTTGCCCGGATTATGATCGATTTAGGGGCCTATAATGCGGTTAATATGGACGGAGGGGGCTCCACAACCATGGGGATTGACTTCTTGAGAAATGCAAATATCACGGTGGTTAACTTCCCCTCGGACGGAAGGGAAAGAAGCATTGCATCGGGAGTTGGTATCTTTAACAACTTTCCCGAAAGCGACAAAGTTGATAAAATAGAAATTACGGCCTTGGAAGATACGGTTTTCAATAAAACGGAAACAAAGTTAGACCTGAAATTCTTCAATGAGTACTATAGTCCCGTGGATTACAATGTAAAAAATGTGGAATTCACTGTGACCCCCCTTAATGCAGGAAAGGTTGTAGACAATGTATTCATGCCGGAAAGACCCGGTAAGGCCATAATTACAGCCCGTGCCGGAAGTGCTGAAGGCCGGGTTGAAATAAATGTCCTGGATAAGGCCGTGGCCCTGGAAACAGATACAGATTCAATAACCTTGGGATTCAATGACAAGTATGACTTAGGCAGGGTTTTAGGTATTGACAAGGATGGGAATTCCGCCGGCATACCATGGAAGTACATTGGTGTTTCCTACAGGAACAGGGTGGGAAAGGTTGAAGACGGTATATTCACCTCAAGCGACATCGCCAATACCGGTGCCATAACTTTATCGTCCGGAGATGCAATCAAGCACATACAAGTAAAGGTAGGCTACAGGTATAAAACCTTAAATCGTTTTGAAAATTTGGATGATTTGAAGCTTACCTTATATCCTGATGAGTCCGAAGGTAAGATGTCCATAGTTCAGGACTTTGTCAAGGAAGGAAAAAATGCCCTAAAATTAGATTACGACTTCACCAAAATGACTGACCAAAGCATTGCCTTTGTGGAATTTGGCGACAAGGGCGAGGGAATAAGGCTTGAAGACAAACCCTTGGCCATCGGCATGTGGGTTTACGGCGACAATAAGGGCCACTGGCTAAGGACTCGAATAACCGATGCCTACGGCAGGTTAGTCAAAATTGATTTTGCAGAAGAGGTAGACTGGACGGGGTGGAAATGGGTTGAAGCAAAAATACCGGAAGGCATTGCCTACCCTATCACACTTAAAAATATTTACCTGGCGGAAATAAATGAGACAAAAAAAGATTCTGGAACAATATATATTGATAATTTGAGAATAATGTACGAACCCAAGGACAAGGACCTGGGGCTCAGACCCGAAACCATGTTCGAAGATGCCATGAAAGTACCGGCAGTTACGAATTACACCGAAAAATTAACCCTGTCACAAGGCAAGTATGACCATGAAGGTGCCGATGACATCATATATTGTGAAGGCATAATCTCAAACGGAACCATGAGCGGAGCTGATATAGCAATGTGGAACAAGATTAAGTCCCTAATGGATTATGAAGATAAGGTATTGGTTTTATCAATGAACGGAGATATAGACAATATCAATGACAAGAGAGAAATAAGAGTTTTAAAGGAAATACTTGAAAAAGCTTCACAAAACAATGATGTATTTGTGGTATTCAAGGGAGAAGGCGAAAATACGGTGATTGAGAATAAGGTAAGGTACGTTTCTTACGACGACAGCTTTGAAATAGGTATATCCGGAGGAAAAATATCATATAAAAACTGACACTTTACCCAATTTTGTGTTGATGTGGCACAGAATTGGGTATAATATTTATAAAGAAAGGGGATAAGCCTCTAACCTCCCCTTTATATTAAAACTTATATGGAGGGTAAGATGTGGGACGAGTTTAAAAAGTTTGCATTTAAAGGAAATGTATTGGATTTGGCTATAGGTGTTATAATGGGCGGGGCTTTCGGTAAAATAGTCACATCCGTGGTAAATGATTTAATAATGCCCCTGTTGGGATATCTGATGGCAGGAGTGGACTTTAAATCTTTGAAATTTGTAATGAGCGAAGCAGTTATGGAAGGGGAGACGGTAATTAAACCCGAAGCAGCAATTTTATACGGCAACTTTATTCAAAACGTTGTAGACTTCCTGATTGTGGCACTATCCATTTTCCTCTTTATCAAATTAATAAATAAATCAAAGGAAAAGCTAATAAAACAAGAAGCACCCCCTCCGGAACCCGAAGGGCCTCCGGCACCGACACAGGAGGAACTTCTGGCCGAAATAAGAGATTTGTTAAAGAAACAATAGGCATACAGTATTGACCAAGATAGGATAATTATATTTAAAAGGACGCATTAGATAATAATACGTCCTTCTATTTATTTAAACTTTTATCTAAGCTATAGATGCCCTTGTCCTTTTAATTCATTATTGAGACCAAGCGCATAAATATAACTGAACACTGAGCTCTTGTAGCAGGGTCTTGCGGCCCTAAGGCATTTTCGGAAACACCGGTAATCAAACCGTTTTTAATAGACCACATCATTCCTGCACGAGCATAATTACTAACTGAGCCTCCATCCGTAAATACATTTAAGGCTCCCTCATCGAAGCTAATATCATAGCCCTTATACTGAGCGTAGCGGTACAATAAGACGGCCATTTGCTCTCTTGTTAAAATTGAATCCGGGTCAAATTCAGTATCAGTGATGCCAAGTACAATTTTGTTTTGATATGCCCATGCAACAGCATTTTTATACCAATCTTGTGTTAAGTCTGTAAATATTGAATTACCTGAAGGTACTTTATCATCACTGCCAAATTCAAGTCTGCTGAGAATAGTTACAAACATACCCCTTGTAATAGTTATGTCAGGACCAAACATATCATTAGAAATACCTTTAAATATGCCTTCCATTACTACAAACTTAACAGGTTCATAATACCATGCATTTTCCGGCACATCATTGAACCCGGAATAAGCATCTGCCTTTGGTACATCCGGTTCAGGAATGACAGTATCTTTTTTGCCCCCGGAACCACTGCCGCCGGAACCACCGCCTCCTCCACCTGTGCCTCCTCCGGTGGATGCGGCTGGTTTAACTGTGATTTCCGCTTCTGCCGTTTTACCGCCGTATGTAACGGTAATCTTGGTGTCGGATGTTGTTAATCCTCCTGTCGGTGTATACGTATAACCTGTAACCACTTCAGTTGTTCCATTATTATAATGTGCAGTTACTTCCATTCCGGCAGGGTTAAAGCTTTCACCTTCTATATATAATAATTTATCAGGTAGTTTGGTAATGCTTATTTCTGTCAATGTCTTTGGAATTGCAACTAGCTTATAAAGATAAATGTTGGTATTATCAGCACTACTGTCCACCTTAAAATAATTCGAGCTGCTGCCGATTCTATATAATAAGGAGTATTTGTATTGATTACTCTGCTTGCTGATTGTGTATAATCTTTTTGCATTGGCATCATATTGCCACTCTACATATACATAATCATCCGGTTTATCAGAGGAAGCATAAAGATTATCTTTACCGGAAACACGCTGAAGATATTTATTATCATTTATCAAATACATATATTCATTGCCTGCTTCGGCAGTCCATAACATAGAATCTAAAACATCACTTGCCGTTACCGTGTCATCTTCCACCGTTACCGATATACCTTCCAAATAGTCTCCATTTACTACTGAGTTGTTCAAGGCGTAATAATTGCTTCCGGATTTGTCAACTATTACATAAGTTTCTCCGGCTGTTAATTCATTTGCCAACTGATAAGTAATTTCCGAAACAGGTGTGGTTTTAGGAAATTCATAAGTAATCGTTAGGGTGCCGTCTCCATTTAGCATGACATTTGTTGCGCTCTTACCGTTTACTGTTGCTTCTGTAGATGCCGTAAATTTATAGTTTGTCTTTGCAGTCAATGTAAGGCTTACGGTATAGACTGTATCCGGTTCGAAAGGACTATGTCCCGGATTCCAGCTTACTTCACTTATAGTATATTTGTTAGAAGATGTTTCTGCACTAATATCAGGTGCCTTTCCTGTTTTAGGTGTAGCAATTTCGGTTATTTCAACATTATTGATTGGTTCCTCTTCCCCGGGACTTATATTAATCAACTTATAAATATATATACTCGTGCTGCTGCCTGAAGATTTTGCTTGAAAATAGCTTGGTTCATCACTCTTGTAGAATAATAAATACTCTGTTCCGGGACCCTGGCTACTGGTACTTATTGTATATAGTTTACATTCATTATAGTCATACTGCCATTCTCCATACCCTTCTCCCGGTATAATTTCTGATGTATTGAGCATTCCTGTGGGACCGGACTCACGCTTTAAATATTTACCATCATTTGTTAAATACATGTACTTAGATGCCTCTTCCGCCGTCCACAGCATAGCACTCCCTGTTACGCTGCTTGCCGTTAATTCATTACCCTGAACAGTTACCGGTTTGCCTTCCAAAAAGTTCGTGTTCGCAACAGAATTATTTAAGGCAAAGTATTCATCGCCGGATTTTGCAACAATAACATAGGTTTCCCCATTCTCTAAACTGTCTGCAAGCTCATAAATTATTCCTGTATTGGTTTTGGTCTCAGGAAAAGTATACTCTACTGTCAGACTATTATCATCATTCGGTATGACCTTGCTTGCATTATTTCCGTTAATAGTTGCAATAGTTGATTCAGTAAAATAATAACTGGTTTTTGGAGTAAGTGTAATAATTGCCGTATAGGCAGTATCAGCTGCAAATATACTATCTGCAGGCCGCCAGGAAACCTCACTCAATGTATACCTGTCGGATAATGTTTCAGCACTGGTATCTGGAGTCCTTCCTGTCTTTGGTGCGGTGATTCCGGTAATTGCTACGCTTTTAATTTCAGGTGAAGTTTGGTCTTCTATAAAAACCGAACCGCCGGATACTACTTTTCCGGAAAGATTCCTGTAACTAAAATCAATTTGCCAACCATCACTCTCATTCCTCATAGAAGCCAAAAGACCATAAGCACCATTATTGCCGTCCATCATCGAGCCGTGAGCCAAATATGTAAAATTGATAGTTTGTTCAGGGCCTGATGATCTTGTCTTAATTTTAAAACCTTTAGTCATCACACTTCCATAGTACGGATCCCCTATGGTATGGTTATGTCCCCATAGAAAGATAACATTCTCATGATCATTTAGCACTGTTAATAAATCATCGGCATAACCTACTTCTCTATCACCAAACTGGTTGCCTTTGCAAAAATGAATAGGAAAATGTGATACCACAAAGACCGGTTTGGAGCCGCCAATATCCTGCAATTCTTCAGCTAATTTATTGATATCAGATTTATTAAAAGACCAACTGCTATAACCTGATGCTGAAGGATCCATTGCATATACCGCGTAATCTGCATCATACACTAATCCTTTGTCAAAATTACTTGAAAACTGTGAATCGTGATTACCTTGTACCAATACACAAGGTATATCCGCACCATAAGCCGTGCGGACAACATTGACGCACTCTTGAGCAGTACTCCAAGAAGCACCGTCATTCATTCTATTAGGATAATCACCACCAAATATCATCCTATCTAAAGTAGATACATCATTGTGTAGCTTGTCAATCCATGTAGCTAAATTACCGGTTTCTCCATGCACATCTGAAGTAAAAGCTAAATTAATCGCATCAGATTCTTCCGCAAGGGTTACCGGTGACAATAGAATCATAAGTGTAAGCAAGATAAAACAAATACTTACAAATTTAATTCTATTGTGATTCTTTTTTGATGTTTCTGCATTTCTTTGCTTTGACTTAAACATGTTTTTTAAGCATTTGGTAAACATATTATACCCCCTTCATTTTGTAATTTATCGCCTATATTCCCTTATAAAATAATAAGACTGCAAGAGAAAAACTCTCGCAGCCGGACAACCATGCGGATATAAACCGTTTGGGTTTGCCGACCTTATATTCAATCTTTTTATGTATATTATAGAGTTTTTATTGGTTGTTTTTTTGTATATATTCACCTTGCACACCATAATAATACATTAGGTTAAAACATAATACAAGAAAAACTTGTCTAAACATTTTAAAAAATATCCTTTTAAGATATTGCTTGTACCAATTGTATTTATCAGCTTTATTTAAAATTTACCTGAGCTGCTTATTTTTTTATTGTAGTGTATTTTGTCAATATTTGTTGTAAAGTGTTGTATATTATTACAATTTGTCTAAATGTATATTTTCCCCTCCAAAATTGTATTACTATACCGAAGACAGAACCCGCCTTAGTGGAGAGGGACTTATGAGCCAAGTAAATGCTTGAATTTTTTAGTTTTAATGATAAAATAAAAATATACTATTAATCGGAGGATATCATGAGCTTATATAAAGAGTGGACGGAAGGTTTGGAATCAATTGAAACCCGGGAAGATTATAACGAATTTTTTAAGGATTACATGGGTAAAGAAGCGGAATGCTATAAAAAAATATTGGAGGCCAAAAACCCGGTCATAGAAGGAAAGATAAAGGAATTGGCAGAAGAAAACAATTTGACCCCCTTGGAATACATAGGGTTTTTGGACGGTGCAAACACAAGCTTCAAAGAAGCCTTAGCCTTGGATGATCTGACTGAAGAATCTGAGATTAGGGCTGAGTTCGATTTTGAAAAATTATTGTGGAACATGCATGATGCAAAAGCCGAATGGCTTTACGGCATGAAAGAATGGGAAAACATCTTTGATGAAGACAAAAGGAAACAGATTAAAAAGGAATACAATCGTTCAAAAATGGTAATAAAAGGTGAAAAAACAGGAAGAAATGATCCCTGTCCCTGCGGCTCCGGTTTAAAATACAAAAAGTGCTGCGGTAAATGATTGGTGGGACATGGATAAGACAAAAGGTATAGTATTTGGTATTTTATCAGCTTTTATTTACGGCTTTACACCGATATTGGGGAAGCTGACCTTCTTGGAGGGAAGCAACACCATTTCCCTGGCCTTCTACAGAAATCTCCTGTCCTTGCCTTTTATCTATTTACTATTGAAATATAAGAAGGTTGATATAAGAATAGATAAGGTCCAAGGCAAAAAATTGGCCTTCCTGGCAGCCCTGGGACCTACCCTCACTGCCCTCTGCCTGTACGGATCTTACGCCTACATAAGCGTGGGCATGGCAACAACCATCCATTATATTTATCCGGTGTTGGTGGCAGCCGCCAGCATTATTATATTCAAAGAAAAAATAAGCATTGAAAAGCTTTTTGCTCTCTTCTTGTCTACTGCAGGCGTAGCCTTATTCTTTGAAGGAGATTTTAATATTATCGGGGTCGCATCCGCATTTTTATCCGGCATAGTTTTCGCGACTCATATGTTATACATAGACAAAAGCGGCTTAAATACAATGTATCCTTTTAAAATATCATTTTATTTATCCTTGTTTTCTTCCGCCTATTTGTTAGCTGCGGGAGTTTTAAGCGGAAACTTAGTCTTTGCCATAACCCCTAAGGGATGGATATTAACAATATTGGTTGCATTTTTTGTATCATTCTTAGCCAATACTTTCGTACCTATAAGCATTAAATATACAGGACCTACAGTAACCAGCATAGTAGGCCTGTTCGAGCCTATTACAAGCATAATAATGGGGATCTTATTCTTAAGGGAGCCTATAACTACAAAAAGTGTTCTTGCATGCATACTAATACTGGTTGGTGTTTTCATTGTCGCTATAACTAAAGAGAAAAAAACTGATAACTAAAAGGGACTCGAATGAACAGTCCCTTTTCGTCCTTATTAATGCCGGTTTGCAGTAAGTATTTCACAAGCCTTCACGGCATGTTCCAAGAGTATGGTCGTCGTAATGGTTCCGACCCCTCCCGTCGGAGGCGTCAATGCTTTTACCTGACCCAATACCTTGTCGTAATCCACATCTCCGCAGATTTTTCCGGTCCCGTCGTCGTTAACCCCGACATCTATCACAATTGATGATTGGGAGAAATACTCCCGGCCCATAAATTTTGCTTTACCTATTGCCGCAACAACTATATCTGCCTTTGAAGTTACTGACCCCATATTTTTGGTTTTGGAATGGCATATGGTTACCGTTGCATTTTCTTTTAAGAGAAGCATGGCTAAAGGCTTTCCGACTACCAAACTTCTGCCTGCCACCGCAACATTGGACCCCTCCAAAGGTATATCGTAATATTTAAGCATTTCAATTACCGCACTTGGAGTACAGGGCGAAAAACCGCTGTCATCACCTTCAAATACCTTTTCTAAATTTACGGGTGTCATACCGTCAATGTCTTTTTTTGGATTCATCTTCTCCAAAATTTTCTTTTCGTCTAAATGTTTGGGCAGAGGCCTGAACATCATGATTCCGTGAATGCTTTCATCATCATTGGCATCTTCAATAACCTCAGTCAGTTCTTCCATGGAAACATTTGTTGAAAGCTCCTTAACCCTGCCTTGAATACCTAAAAGGGAGCAGTTTTTCAATATGCTTCTCTCATAAAATACGTCATCTTCCTTGTTACCCACCCTTACGATGAGAATGGCGGGCACAATATTTTTTCCCTTCAGCCTTTCAACCCTCTCTTTTATATTTTCCCTCAAATGCTCAGCAACAGGTTTTCCTGTTAATTTTACGGTTTCTGCCGGCATGTCATCCTCCTTCCTCTTATGCATACTACTGATTTAGTATTGTTACGACCTTTTCATATACTTCATCGGCAATTCTACTTCCTGTATCAAGAAGCTTTTCTGCTTCTTCCCTTTGCGTTCTTACATAGTTTTCATCATCAATCGAGTTTAAATTAATTAATACATTGAGGTATGCGCTGTATAAGGCAGCCTTTAAAAATTGAACCCCCACACCCACATCGCTGATTATATTCTTTGATGAAATATCCGCAATTTCCTCGTGGAGCAAGATTGCATCATATGAAAATCTCAGTGTTTCCATAGGGGCAGAACATGCAGCCATCAAACATTTTTGAAGGGTTTCCTTTTTGATTCTTTTCTCTTCTTCAGTATCGGAAGGCATCACATATGCCCTTGATAAGGGCTCAAAAAACTCCGCATCCTTATCTACCAAATCTATGAGCTTATCTCTCAGAATTTCTCCCCTCTTAATCAATTCCTCGTGCTTGTGTTTCATATCAATGAATTTTTTCTTCCCGTAAGAGAAATTTGCAACCATTGTATTCAAAGCTGCCCCTAAGGCCGCAACCATGGCAGCAGCCCCCCCTCCCCCGGGAACAGGTTTTTTGGATGCTAATTCTTTTGCAAAATCCCTGCATGATAAGTTTGTTAACATTGTTAATCTCCCTTAATTTTAGTCTTTAAAATACACCTTATGGTATATCAGGGGTATTATTAAACCACCGCCTATATAATTGCCTAGGGCAGCAGGTATTAGGTTCTTGACTGTCATATTTGCAATATTAATAGAGGAATCAAGGAATGATGCCATGGGGAGGTAAAACATATTGGCAACAACATGCTCATATCCGCAAAGCACAAAGAGCATAACAGGAAACCAGGACCCTAATATCTTCCCAGTGGTATCCCTTGATGTGACTGAAAACCATACGGCTGATGACACCAATATGTTGCACAGAATTCCCTTGCTCACGACCTGGACAAAGGGCAGGGATAATTTGGCATCTGCAATTTCAATTATCCTTGCTGCCATGACAGGATTATTATATACTCCTCCCATATACAATAATCCCGCAATTATTGCACCCCCTAAAAAGTTACCGGCCAATACCTGCAACAGGACGCTTACATAACTTGATGCCCTTATCTTTTTTTGCAACAGGGCAAAAGTCATCAGGCAATTTCCCGTGAACAATTCTCCGCCTACTAATATAATGAGCATCAAACCTACCGGAAAGACTGCAGCCCTTATGAATATACTGTCATATGCAAGGATAAAACCCTGGGCTCCCAATCCAATGTAGATGCCTGCCATAACACTCATCAACAAGCGCTTCCAAACAGTCATAGCTGCCTTGTATTCTGCTGACGATATCAGCGCTTTTGCAGTTTCCTTCGGTGTTAATGATACTGAGCTCATCTGAATATCCCCTTCGCTTGATTTCTAATCAGAATAAACCTTTTATTTTCCCGTCATAATCAACATCTATCTTTTCTGCTGCAGGAACCTTCGGCAGTCCCGGCATTTTCATTATTTCTCCCGTAAGGGCAACAATAAATCCTGCTCCGGCTGATATCGTAATATCTCTTATAGTTATTTTAAATCCTTCAGGCCTTCCTAAAACCTTGGGATCATCCGTAAATGAATACTGGGTTTTAGCCATGCAGATAGGGAGGTTTCCAAGTCCTAATTTTTCTAAGTTCTGTATTTCTTTATCCGCCTTCTTTGAATAATCAACTGATCCGGCCCCGTAGATTTTAGTTGCAATAGCCTCTATTTTTTCTTTTATGGACATATCAAGGTCATAGGCAAATTCCATATTGCTTTCTTTTTCCGTGAGCCTTAAAACTTCTTCTGCTAATTCTATGCCTCCTGCTCCTCCTTTTGCCCAAACTTCCGATAGGGCAACATTTACTCTCAGGTCCTTACACCTTTCTCTTATAAGGTTCAGTTCCGCTTCCGTATCTGTGGGGAATTTGTTTATAGCAACAACGGCCGGCAGCTTAAATACTTGGGTTATATTCTCCACGTGCTTCAACAAGTTAGAAATTCCTTTTTCCAATACTTCCAGGTTCTCTGTCCCTAATTGGTCCTTAGCTGCGCCTCCATTGTGTTTCAAGGCCCTTACCGATGCCACTATGACAACTGCATCCGGTCTTAATCCTGTCTTCCTGCATTTAATATCAATGAACTTTTCTGCTCCTAAGTCTGCTCCGAAGCCTGCTTCCGTAACCGTATAGTCTGCTGTTTTGCATGCCATCTTTGTTGCTATAACACTATTGCAGCCATGGGCTATGTTTGCAAAGGGTCCTCCGTGAATAAAGGCGGGGGTCCCTTCCAAGGTCTGGACTAAGTTGGGTTTTAAGGCATCCTTCAACAAGGCAGCCATTGCGCCTTCTGCTTTTAATTGTCCTGCCGTTATCGGATTTCCTTCCCTGGTATAGGCAACTATTATTTTTGATAAGTTTTCTTTTAATTCCGTGATGTCATTGGATAAACAAAATATAGCCATTATTTCTGATGCAACCGTAATATCAAATCCGTCTTCCCTGACTACCCCCTCGGTCCTTCCACCCAGGCCGTCCACTATGTGTCTTAATTGCCTGTCATTCATGTCTACGCATCTTCTCCAGACTATCCGCCTGGTATCTATCTTGAGTTCATTGCCTTGATGAATGTGGTTATCCAGCATTGCAGCCAAGAGGTTGTTTGCTGCCCCTATAGCATGAAAGTCTCCCGTAAAGTGGAGATTTATATCCTCCATGGGCACAACCTGAGCGTATCCCCCTCCTGCTGCCCCGCCTTTCACCCCGAAAACAGGACCCAAGGAAGGCTCGCGAAGTGCTATGATGGTTTTCTTTCCAAGCCTGGACAAGGCATCCCCCAATCCTATCGTAGTCGTTGTCTTGCCTTCGCCTGCAGGTGTCGGGGTTATGGCCGTAACCAGGATTAATTTTCCGTCTTTATCATTTTTTAATTCATTCTGCAAATACCTGAAGTCTATCTTTGCCTTGTATTTTCCGTAATTTTCTACATATTGATCGGGTATCCCCAATTTTTGGGCAATATTGTTTATTACTTCTATCTTAGCCTGTTGAGCAATTTCAATATCGCTTAAATATTTTTCCGACATTGTCTTCTTCTCCTTTTTATTTAGTTATCTTCCTTAGTTTAAGCACTTAAATTATTATTATAAATTATATATTAATAATTTTTTTTAGTCAATTTAATTTATACACCCTCAAGTATTTTTATCCTCCCATAACTCTTTCCTCCGGGACATTATCATTTTTGTTGATTATTAGAATTTTTTTAGGGTATAATTTAATAATGAATAATCATGAAGTTTATTCTTAATCTTTGCTATATTAACCGGATGGCTGATGCCGTCAATTTAATATAGTCCATGAAATTTGAAAGGAGTGATTTAGTGACACCAAAGAAAACACCGCTTTATGATGAACACGTTAAGTTGGGCGGCAACATTGTTGACTATGCAGGATGGCTTCTTCCGGTACAATACAAGGGATTAATACCGGAGCACGAGGCTGTCAGGAATGGGGTAGGAATTTTTGATGTATCCCACATGGGTGAAATTACCGTGAAAGGTAAGGATGCGACAGCCTTTGTTGATTATCTCATGACCAATGACATAAGCAGGCTTGAGGATAATCAAATAATCTACACCTTCATGTGTTACCCCCATGGTGGAGTTGTTGATGATTTGTTGGTATATCGATTTGACAAGGAATACCTTTACTTGGTGGTCAATGCTGCCAATACCGATAAGGACTACGCGTGGATAGTTGACCACAAGGGTGATTTTGACGTAGAAATTGAAAATATCTCCGACTCGGTAGGCGAAGTTGCCATCCAGGGGCCCATGGCACAAAAAACCCTCCAAAAATTGACTGACTTTGACCTTGATAAGGTAAAGTTTTTCCGCCTTCAGAGGGATGTGCTGATTGACGGAGTAAAGTGTATGATATCTCGAACCGGCTATACCGGCGAAGACGGGTTTGAGGTTTATGCCGACAGGGAAGGGATAGTAAAGGTATGGAATTCTGTTCTTGAAGCAGGTAAAGGATTCGGCATACTGCCCGCCGGTTTAGGCTGCAGGGATACTCTGAGATTTGAAGCTTCTCTCCCCCTTTACGGACATGAAATAGGCGAAGAAATCACCCCTCTTGAAGGAGGCTTCAAATTTTTTGTAAAACTTGATAAGGCCGTAGACTTTATTGGTAAAGAAGCCCTTAACAAGCAGTGGTCAAATGGCTTGAAGAGAAAACTGGCCGGATTTGAACTCATTGAAAGAGGGATTGCAAGGGAAGGAATGGAAATTCAAAAGGACGGCGCATCCATAGGACATGTAACAACGGGATATATGAGTCCGACCCTTAAGAAGACAATAGGGAATGCCCTGTTGACTCCCGAATTTACGGATATTGGCACTGAAATCGATGTAATAATCAGAAATAAACCCGTAAAAGCAAAAGTAATCAGCAAAAAATTTCTTAATAAGAAATAAGAAGCCGAAAATATAATGAATAAACAGGAGGATTAAAATGAAAGTTTTAGAAGGATTATATTATTCAAAAAGCCATGAATGGGTTAAGGTTGATGGAGAAGAGGCTTTTATAGGCATTACCGATTATGCCCAGGAGCATATGGGAGATATAGTTTATGTGGAGCTTCCGGAAGTTGATGACGAGTTCGAAAAGGAAGACTCCTTCGCGGTTGTTGAATCCGTTAAGGCAGCATCTGATGTTTATCTTCCGGTCAGCGGTATAATACTTGCCGTAAACCAAGCCTTAGAAGATGACCCTGCCATCTTAAATGCCGATGCGTATGAAAACTGGATTGTTAAAATTGCCTTAAATGATAAAGCGGAATTAGATGAATTAATGACTAGTGAGGAATATGAAAAATTCTTGGCAGAGGAGGCTTAATATGTATCCCTATATACCAAATACTCCTCAGGACGAGCAAGAAATGCTTCAGGCAATCGGCTTGGATTCCATGGACCTCTTGTTTGAAGATATTCCAAAAGATGTTCGTTTAACCAGGCCTTTGAATATACCCCCGTCAAAGAGCGAATTGGAAGTAAGCTCCTATCTTAAGAGCTTAGCCGATAAAAATTGTTCCGTTAGCCGAATGGCCTGCTTTTTGGGTGCGGGTGCTTACGACCACTACATACCGTCGGTAATAGATGCAATTATTTCAAGGAGCGAGTTTTATACTTCCTATACCCCCTACCAGCCTGAAATCAGTCAGGGAACCCTCCAGTATATTTTTGAATACCAGACTTTAATCAGCAACCTGACAGGCATGGATCTGGCAAATGCTTCCCTGTATGACGGCGGTACAGCCGTTACCGAAGCCGCCCTGATGGCATGTGCCTATTCCAGGAAAGGGGAAATTATAGTTTCAGCCGGTGTGAATCCCCAAGCCAGAAGAATACTTAAAACATATGCCCATGCCCAGAATTTAAAGGTTGTGGAGGTTGAAACCAAGGAAGGGGTCACAGATGCAGAAAGGCTTAATGAACTCATCAGCGATGAAACGGCAGCTGTGATTGTACAAAACCCCAACTTCTTCGGCCTTCTTGAAGACTTGAAAACCTTAGGAGAGATAGCTCATAAGGGCAAGAAGGTCAGCATGATTGCGTCGGTTAATCCTATATCCTTAGCCCTCCTCAAAAAACCGGGCGAATTAGGGGTGGATGTAGTTGTCGGTGAAGGCCAGCCTCTTGGAATACCCCTCCAATTCGGAGGCCCTTATTTAGGCTTCATGGCAGTTAAGAAGGATTACATGAGGAAGCTTCCCGGCAGAATCGCCGGAGAAACCACCGATTTAGACGGCAAGAGGTCTTATGTTTTAACATTGTCAGCCAGGGAGCAGCATATAAGAAGGGAAAAGGCCACTTCCAACATCTGCTCAAACCAAGGCCTGAATGTATTGGCTGCAACTGTTTATATGGTCACCATGGGCAAGGAAGGATTGAGGGAAGCTGCCAACCAATGCGTTCAAAAAGCACACTATGCTTTTAACGAACTCACTGAATCGGGCAAGTACAGACCCCTCTTTGATAAGCCCTTCTTCATGGAATTTGCCTTAACCTCCGATGTGGACGCCGATAAAATAAATAAGGCCCTCTTGGAGGAGAAAATAATCGGGGGCTATGACTTAGGCAGGGATTATCCCCAATACAAGAATGCTGTCCTGTATGCGGTTACCGAAAAAAGAACCAAAGAAGAAATTGATAAATTAAGAAGAGTCTTGGAGGGGGTTAAATGATGAAATATTATAATAAATTAATATTCGAATTATCAAAACCGGGCAGAAAAGCTTACAGCCTTCCGGCTCTCGATGTTGATGAAAAACCATTAAACAACCTTATTCCGACAGAATTTCTGACCGACAAGGAGCTGAACTTCCCGGAGGTAAGCGAAGTTGATGTCATAAGACACTATACCAACCTTTCAAATAAGAACTATGGAGTGGATAAGGGCTTTTACCCCTTGGGGTCCTGTACCATGAAGTACAATCCTAAGATAAATGAAGCAGCTGCGAGATATGACGGTTTTGCTAACCTTCATCCCCTACAGGAGGAAGCCTGCGTCCAAGGTGCACTCCAACTGATGTATGAACTTGAAAAGTCCCTGTGTGAAATAGCCGGAATGGATAGGTTCACCCTCCATCCTGCAGCCGGTGCCCATGGCGAAATTACAGGCATCATGTTAATTAAGGCCTACCATGATAAGAGGGGTGATTTCAAGAGAAACAAGATAATAGTACCGGATTCGGCCCACGGTACTAACCCGGCAACTGCAGCAATGGCAGGATACTCAATAGTTGAAATAAAATCTTACGAAAATGGTCTTGTTGACTTAGAAGCCCTGAGAGAAGCAGCAGGCGAAGATACGGCAGGGTTGATGCTCACTAATCCCAATACCTTAGGTCTTTATGACCGGGGAGTAAAGGAAATAGCCAATATCGTCCATGAGGCAGGCGGACTTCTCTACTATGACGGGGCAAACATGAATGCCATCATGGGCCATGCAAGGCCGGGTGACATGGGATTTGACACGGTTCACTACAACCTCCACAAGACATTCTCGACCCCCCATGGAGGAGGAGGACCTGGCTCAGGTCCGGTAGGATGTAAGGAGATATTAGCTGAATTCTTGCCTGTGCCTTTGGTAGGAAAGAGAGAGGACGGGACCTATTTCTTAGATTATGATGTGCCGGACTCAATAGGCAAGGTTAAAGATTTTTACGGCCACTTCGGAATATTGGTAAGAGCATATACCTACATATTGATGATGGGTAACGACGGACTTAAAAAAGCGTCGGAAATGGCAGTCTTAAGTACCAACTATATTAAGGAAAAACTTAAAGACTACTACCACCTGCCAATAGATACCTTGGCCAAACACGAAGTTGTATTCGGCGGATTAAAGGATAAGTCAACCGGGGTTACCACCTTGGATATTGCCAAGAGACTTTTGGACTACGGATATCATCCGCCTACTGTTTACTTCCCCTTGATCATCGACCAGGCCCTGATGATTGAACCTACGGAAACTGAAAGCAAGGAAACAATCGATGGCTTTATAGATGCTATGATTGCCATCGCCGAGGAAGCAAAATCAAATCCGGAATTGTTGAAGACTGCCCCCCACAATACTATAGTGAGAAGACCTGATGAAACAAAGGCAGCAAGAAATCCGGTACTAAAATACGAAGGGTAGAATATGAGTAAGAGAATAGCTATAATCGGGGCAGGTCCGGGCGGCTACGTTGCTGCAATAAGGGCAGCTCAACTAAATGCTGATGTATACCTGATTGAAAAAGGAGAAATAGGGGGTACCTGCCTTAACAGGGGCTGTATCCCCACTAAGACTTATTTCAGCATTGCTAAGATGATGTCATCTTTAAAAAGAGCCAATGAGTTTGGTATTCAGGTAGATGGATATAAATTGGACGGGAAGATCCTTAAGGAGAGAAAACAAACCATTGTGAACACTCTTGTAACAGGGATCGAAAAATTGATATCATCCTACAGGAATATAGAATTCATAGCCGGGACTGCAGCCCTTAAAGACAAAAATACTGTAACAGTCCAATTAAATGACGGTGGAAAAAGAGAGATAGAAGCCGACAACATAATCATAGCTACGGGTTCATACCCTCAAATGACCGAAACCAAGGGGGTAGACTTGGAAGGAGTTATTACGTCGGATGAGCTCCTTGAACTTGACCATATACCTGAAACCCTGATAGTAGTCGGAGGCGGAGTTATAGGACTTGAATTTGCCAGCATATATAAGGAATTAGGTTCCCATGTAATCCTTCTTGCCTCAAGGATCCTGAAAGATTCCGATAAGGAAATAGGGAAGCGGCTTACTCCCATGCTTAAAAAACAAGGTATAGAAACCTATGTGGATATAAGGGCAAAGGAAATAACAAGGGAAGGGCATAAGCTCAAAGTCTTGGCCAGATATAAAGAAAAAGACGAAGAAATAGAAGTATGGGGGGACTATGTCCTCATTGCTTCCGGAAGAGGGCCGGTGACGGAAGGGCTCAACCTTGAAGGTGTGGGTATAGAAACAAGCCAAAAGGGGATTCTTGTAAACGATGATTTTGAAACAACCGTGCCGGGGATTTACGCCATAGGGGATGTTAACTCCAAGGGCATTCAATTGGCTCATGTAGCCAGTGCCCAGGGAGAATACGTAGTTGAGAAGATTATGGGTCATAAGCCGGATATTGTTTTATACCATTTCCCCTCCTGCGTATTTACAATGAATGAAGTGGCCCAGGCAGGGTTTACCGAAGACCAGCTTAAGGAAAAGGGTATAGAATATAAAGTCAGCAAATTCATGTTTTCGGCCAACGGCAAAGCCCTGTCCTTAGGGGAGCCCGAAGGAATCGTCAAAATTCTTGCAGGAAAAGATGACGACAAAATCTTAGGAATCCACATCCTGGGTCCTCATGCCAACGACTTGATTCATGAAGGAGCCTTGGCCATTGCAAACCAACTGGATGCAGCTGCCATAACAAGAACCATCCATGCCCACCCCACCCTGTCGGAGGCTGTCCATGAAGCGGCATTGGGACTGAATGACGGTGCTATTCACATAACGCCAAAAAGAAAAAGAAATTAAAAATAATTAATCGACATATCAATAATTATATGTTATTATTAACCAATAATCAGAGTAGACAAGATGCGTTAAGTGTTGAGGGATGGGATGTTGCCCTTAAACGAAGGACTCAGTTCCGCGGTATCTTGTCGCTTCCGCTGTATTTGAGAAACTTATGTTGCTCCTATATTGTGCGGAGGTATTGCTTTGCTCAATAAGGAGGAAAAAATGAGTAGTAATACTGAGCCACAAAAATTAACGTCCCTGACCATTGTCAGGGCAGGGCTCTTCATATCCATGAGCTTGGTTTTAAAAGTAATGTTTGAAGTATATATTCCCTTGGCAGGAATTCCAGCACTCAGGATAAACTTCGCCAACCTTCCCCTGATGCTCTCAGGTATTATTTTAGGTCCCTTAGCGGGATTCTTGACCGGAGCGGCAGCGGATTTAATCAACTTTGTTGTAAAGCCGGGAGGCCCCTTTTTCCCCGGATTTACATTAGCCAGCGGCTTGTGCGGATTCATACCGGGAATTATTTTCAAATATTTAAAAAGAGATATAAATTATAACCTGCTAAACACGATTTTTATCTCTTTCTTGTCTCTAAGTTTTGTCTTAGTCTTCATACAAAACGGTTTGTTGACCTTCGACAAGGGAATCTTCTATGACGGAAAACCCTTAAACCCCTTATATGGGGTAGGGTTCTTTACACTTGTTGCAATTTACCTGATAATTCCCGTCGTCATATCATCCGGGTCAAAGAACCTCAGTATGAATAAAATAGTGTTTGCAATAAGTGTAACCCAGCTTATTACATCAATAATTTTGAACACTTACTTCTTATATGTTTTATACGGTATAGGAATAATGATTACCCTGCCGGCCAGGATTCTGACAAATTTCTTTATGATACCCCTTTATTCAATAATAATAGGTGCCATATTGAATGCACTTAAGGGAAGATTTAGTAAAATTTAAATATGGCAGAAACATTTCGTTTCTGCCATACTTTTATTATGAGTTTTACAATCTATATTTCAACAAGGGTGCCCAAACCTTTTTCTACAGCTAAGTCTATTGCAATCTTTCCGGTTACTATATCCAACAGAGCTAAACCTGTAGCATCAAAAATTGTAATATCATCATCGGATATCCTGCCCTGCTTTTTGCCTGACAACACCTCACCTAACTCACCTGTGACAGATTCTTCTGCAATAATGCCCATTTTGCATGGTATCTCCATTTCCCCAAAGCTGAGGCACTGTTTTATGTCATCGGCAAAAACCCTTGCTTCTCTGAATAAACCCGGATCTATTTCTTCCTTGCCTGCCATGTCAGCCCCTATGCAGCTGAAATGGGTTCCGGCTTTTACCCATTCTTTCTTTATAATGGGCGAAGTGGCTCTGGTTATTGTTATCACTGCATCCGTATCACTCAAAACACCGGGCAAGTCATCTGCCGGGCTGAAGCTGATACCGTCTCTTACCTTAATCTTTAGCTCATCAGCCAATCTGCTGACAATTTGATCGGTAAAACTGCAAGCATTGTCATATGAGAGGGGGTCAAGAATCCTCACATTTTCTATTTGAGGCATGGCAAGCAGGGTTGCAGCCAACATGTAAAATGCCTGCCTTCCTGCACCAACTAAGAGGAGATTCCTGGTATCTTTGCGTGCCAGTGCCTTTATTCCCAATGCCGCGGCCGCTCCGGTCCGCATGCTTGTAATGTAAGATGCATCCATAACACCTAAAGGCAGGCCGGTCTTAGAATCAAATATGAGCAATAGGCCGCTAAAGCTTGGAATTCCTTTTTCTGTATTCAGGGGGAAGTTGTTGAGCATTTTAGCACCATGGAGTTTTTCCCCCATTACATAACCGCTTCGTATATCCATAGCTGCCTTTTCTTCTTCAAAGTGATATTCTATTGAAGGCCATACGGCAGTTCTTCCCTCAGATTTTTGAATATATGCCTTTTTAACTCCTTCTATAACCTTGTCTAACTCTAAAACCTTTTTTATATCTGATTGACTCAGTGAGATTATTTTCATTTAAAGCCTTCCTTTCTTAAGGGCTTTACCCTGAACAGCCAATTCCTCAATATATTCATCAATAAGCTTCATACCTTCTTCAAGCTCGGTGGCATGTGAAAGAGACAAGCGGAAGGTGCGGGGTATGAAGAAACAATCTCCGTGGCATACCAAAACTCCCTTTTGGTCAAGCAAGTCGTCACAGAATTTTTCCGCATCAACATCCAAGTCGTAGTGAATCAGATAAGTAGTCCCGTATGCATCCGCATACTGGCGGAGGTATTTATGACCTTCCAGCCATTTATCAACCTTTGCCTTGTTTTCATTGACGATTTTCCTGCTCCTTGCAAGAATTTTATCCGCATGCTCAAGGGCAATTGCAAAAATCCATTCATCGAATACACCCCCGCAGATGGAGTCGTAGGACCTGCGGTTGAAAAGTTCTTTTTTTGTTTCGGGGTCCTTGCAAATAATCCAGCCTACCCTTGTTCCCGCCATTGAATAAATCTTGGATGAGCTGCAAGTTACGATTGCCTTATCATAAATGTCCGCAAAGGAAGGCATGTACTCTTCCTTGAGGCCCCTGTACATTTCATCGCAGACTACCCGGGCATCATGAGCTTTTGCTGTTTCCACAATCTCCATCATTTCTTCCAATTCTAAAAGTGAGCCTGTGGGATTGTTGGGATTTGTGAAAAGAATAGCCTTGGTATTGTTATCCACGGCATTTCTTAACTCATCAAGGTCTAATTTATATCCTGCTTCAGGCTTAAGATGAACCTGACGAACTTCAGCACCTAAGGATTTAGGAATCGAATAAAACTGCTGGTAGTTTGGCATTATTGATATTACATTATCTGTTTCTTCTATCAAGGTTAACACTACCGTATTATTGGCACCTGTCCCTCCATGGACTAATATTACATCTTCCGGGTCTACATTCCGGTAGAGATTTGCTATTGCCTTACGGGTTCTTGGAGTACCTTCGAAGTTTCCGTAACCTAAGTTCATGGTCTTTAATTCTTCCAGAAAATCCTCCATGCTTTCCCCGGTTAATTCAAATAATTCTTCCACTGTCAAGGGAAGAACACAGCTTCCGCCCAAATATACCTTGTTTTTTTCGCTGTCGCAAGCAGGGTTCAGCCAATTCTCCAATACAAAATCATCAATTTTCATCTTATCCTCCATTAATTCTTTGTCGTCCTGCCAAAATTGTATCAATAAAGCCTTCAAAGTGCAAGAATAATCACTTATTTTATATTTATAACAAAAAGACTTTAAACCTTAGTAAATTTATTAATTGTATCTGCCGCTAACTTAGCTGTTGAAAAGGCAGCCTGAATGTTGAAACCTCCTGTATCGCCGTCATAATCCAAGACTTCTCCTGCAAAAAAAAGACCGGGGAGTTTTTTTGATTCCATGGTTTTTGGATTTACTTCATCAGTTGCTACTCCTCCCTTGGTAACCATGGCTGTATTAAAGCCGCCTAACTTCTTAATTTTCATAGGATGAGCCGATAACATCCGAATCAGACTATTCCTATGAATTTTCTTAAGCTGGCTGCAGGACAAGTTTTCGTCAACATCTGATATTTCAAGCAATTTTTCAATAAAACGCTTTGGTAGGTTCAATTCCTTTAATGCTGTCTTTATACTTGATTTCGATGATGAGACTAATTTTTCAAAATACATTCTAAACTCATCTTCATTATAAAATGATGTGAAATTAATTTTAATGACATCTCCCGGCTCCATATATCTCGAATTATTAATTATTAGGGGACCTGAAATGTTTGCATGAGTTAATAAAAAGTCTCCTTTAAATTCTCTTGCCTTTTTATTGTTTTTCCATAAAGATAATTTTATATTTTCAAATGATATACCGGATAATTCACTGAATTGATAGTTTTCAACATAAACCGGTGTAAGAGCAGGCCTTGGTTCAATAATCTTATGTCCCAAGGCTTGAGCAAATTCATAACCATCCCCTGTAGACCCGGTGTCCGGATAGGACTTACCTCCACAAGCTATTATTAAGCTATAACCTGCATAGTTGGCAGCACTTGTCTTAACATAAAATATTTTTTTACTTTCATCATAAGACACTTTTTCCACTCCTGAATTTAAGAGCATTTTTGCATCCTTAACACTGCCAATCAAAACCTTCAGCACATCCATTGCCTTAAATGAAGAAGGAAATACCTTGTTATCTTCCCTTATAATGCTCTTGAGTCCTCTTTTCTCAAAGAAATCCATGGTGGCTTGATTGGTGAAATTATATAGGGCAGGCTTAATAAACCTGCCCTTGTCGCCGTACTTTTCAAAAAAGTCATCAATATCACAATTATTAGTATAGTTGCACTGACCGGCACCTGAAAGCAAAAGCTTTTTGCCCGGTGTTTTATTTTTCTCTAAGATTAAAACCTTTTTATTTTCAATATTTGCAGCTGCAAATAAACCTGCGGGTCCTGCGCCTATAATAATAACATCATATATCATTAAAGATTATCTTCCATTTCCTCTGTTTATAATGTGCCTTCTGTGTCCGGGCTTGCTGTGCCGGCTTCATCCGCTCTTTGTATTTCATACATTTCCATCAATTCATCCAGGGCAAGCCTTGCTCGAATTTCATATTCCACGCCATTCTCGGTGTATGTTCCCGTAAATAATACAAAGTCTTCTTGCAGATTAAAATCGGTATATTTATTATTGTCTAAGTTAATTTGTTTATTACTGTCATTAATAAAATCATATAAAACAAATTTATTATCCTTATCCTTTAATAATACTGTAGTGGTGTCTTTTAACAATTGCATTTTCAGGGGTTCATCAAATAGACCCGTAATTTTCTTGTTCTCTATATCCAAGACCTTGTTTTTACCACCGCTTTTAATTAAGATATACCTATCAAGCCATTCATAGGACCCATCCTTGTCAAAGGAAGCCCCATCAATCAAGGTCGGTTCATTTTCCCCTTCATCCCATATGAATATTTGACTGTATACATTGCCATATCCTATGGTTCTGAATACCACCCTTTCACCGGAGCTGATGATATCAATTCCCTTGACGCTTTTGTCAATTATGCTTGAGCTCTCTTCCAAATATTGAACAATACTGTTTAAATCGGTATCTTCAATTTTAAACTTTGGAATATCCTCAGCTTCTACTATATCCAATTTGGATTCGGCCTCCTGAAGCTTAGATATAATGCTTTCATTGCTTTTCGCTAAGCTTAAATATTCCTTTTCCAAGTCTTCCAATTCACTTTTGATTTTTTCCAATTCTTCCTTTAAACTTACATTTTCCTTCTTGATTTCTTGGGTATTGACAATACCTTCATACTCTCCCGGTCCCAAACCTGTCTCTTCGGAAGCCGGAAGCCTGGTACAGCCGGCAGCAAGTACCAGGGTTGAAATCACAAGAACTAATATTGAGCTTTTCATATACCTACACATCTTTTCCTCCTCCGATAAGAATTAAAAGCATCTTTCGATGCTTTTAATGTGTCATTATGCTAACCGCTATATTTTCAGTACCTTGTTGAATAGCCGTGCTTAAAATATTCTGCCCTTCTTTTAGATCCTTAAAATACTTGGTGGTTCCGGAAGTATCGAATATTTTAGTGTTATTGGTTACGGTCAGGTATATGAGCTCCGTTTTTCCGGATGGAGTAGCATTTTGCATCATTATCAGTTTTTTATCCGGATTGATATATATGATTTTACCGGAAAAGCTCTTGGCGGTTTCAATTTGAGAAACATCAATCGTTGCGATTTCATCTCCGGAAGTATTGATATTTACATTGTATCCAAGGCGTAAATCATAAATTGATACGTTTTTTGACCCTATTGTAATCTTAACATTATTGCTTACGGTATACTGGGTAATCTCCCCGTCCTCATCTGCAATTTTAATCTTACATTGAGGCCCTATGATTATTTCCTTGATAACCCCGGTCATTTCCGCCTCTTTGGCAATGATGTTAATAGCTATCATCTCATCATACCTGGTGGTTATTGTAACTTCATCTCCCGAGCCAACCTGGTCAAAGCTTGATTCTTCATCGTTTCTCGTTACTTCCACATCCCCGGTGAAGGTAAATGTCTTTGTGAGGTCATCGTCGGTTTTTATGGTAACCTTGATGGGATAATTGTAATCTATGGATGTAATAACCCCGTCATAATGCTTAATACGGCTTATGGAATAAATCTTATATACCACCCCGTCATCCAGCAAAAGGGTCACTTGATCATTTTTATCAAGTTCTTTTAATTCGGTTGCTTTGCCGTCATGGTATATTTCGACATCCTTATCCACATCAAATGTAACCTTGTCATCATCTTCATCATATATGGTTATCTTAGCAGGCTGCACATATGCCACAAGCTGGATTATCCCTCTTACTACATCCATTGAACTGTCAGCTTCAACTACTGAGGCCAGCCTATCTTCATCAATCCTGCAGGTTACAAGCATGTCCTTTTTCAAATCAGATATGTCTCTGGTTCTTCCGTTTACGGTAATTCTTGTGTCATCATTTATCCTGACAATGCTTTCCACACCTTTATAGTCCGTCACATATATGAAGGATTCGGCCTTATTGACTGTAACTTCGGAAATCAAGCCGGTAACTGCAGCGGTAGGTTTATATTTATCAAAAACAGGAAGTATTTTATTGTCATCTATATAGTCAAATGCTTTGTCTAAGAGTACGGAAATTTCTGCCCTTGTAATTTTATCCCCGGGATTTATATTCTTTTCATTGTCGCCCAGCATTATTTTCTTTTCGTACATCAGGTAGATATAAGGCCTTGCGGAAGCACTGATTTCATCCCTGTCATTAAAAGGCAGAACATAGGTTTTCAGGTTTCTTGCATCTTCATTCATACCCAATGCCTTGGTCAGCAGTACTGCCACTTCTTCCCTTTTTATATCATTAAAAATATTCTTATTTAAAAACATATCTTTTACGGCCTGCTCATTAACTATGCCAAGTTCAATGGCAAGGGCCAAATAATCCAAAGACCATTCATAGCCCGTAACATTTCTCATCTTTTCCAAAGAAGGTTTGTAGTCATCTATGATTTCTTCTTTGATATCATCATCAATTTCATATAATCTTGACATCATTATCAAGGATTCTAAGACGGTCACATTGTTATCCGGCTTGAAAGTACCGTCCGCATAGCCGGAAACGAGACCGTTTTTTTCAACTCTCTCTATGTAGGATTTTGCCCAGTGATTTGAAATATCTCTAAAGACAACAGCATTTGCTGTCATTGAAAACAACATAGACAAAACAACAGAAAGCAGCAGAATTTTAGATAGTTTTTTCATAATACCTCCCATATGTCCTTTTTATTAAATTATAACATATGTATATTGATACTGCAATAAAAATTGGGGACATTACTGTCCCCAACCATTTATTTTATCCAGGTTCCTGTCTTGCCTGCCAAACCGTCGGCAGCCTTCTCCAATGAAGTAATAAGAGTCTTCCTGCCCGGCTTGGACCCGGCGAAGGATATGGCTGCTTTTACTTTTGGAAGCATGGACCCTTCTGCAAATTCTTTGTCTGCAATGTACTTTTCAGCTTCTTCCACCGTCAGTTCGGATAACCAAACCTGGTCGGGCTTTCCGAACCTGATAGCTACCTTTTCAACGGCAGTTAAGATTATCAGGCTGTCTGCATCAACCAATTCGGCAAGCTTTGCCGAGGTAAAATCCTTGTCAATTACAGCAGGAATCCCTTTTAGCCCGTCAGCTTCTTCCACAACGGGAATGCCGCCGCCCCCTGCAGCAATAACAATATTGCCTGTATCAACCAATGATTTGATGGCGGCAATCTCCACAATATCGATTGGTTTTGGAGAAGGAACCACCCTTCTGTAACCCCTGCCTGCATCTTCTTTAAAAGTGAACCCTTTAGCTATCATGGCTTCTGCTTCTTCCTTAGTGTAGAAAGAGCCTACCGGTTTTGTAGGATTTTGGAAAGCAGGATCATTTTTATCAACCACAACTTGTGTCACAACCGTAGCGACGGATTTATTTATACCCCTGCTTTTCAATTCGTTTTGAATGGCATTTTGCAAATGATAGCCGATGTAACCCTGGCTCATGGCTCCGCATTCAGGGAAGGGCATTTCGGGAGTGCCTGCTTCTGATTTTGATGCTGCATCCATGGCTAAATTTATCATTCCCACCTGAGGACCGTTCCCGTGAGATAAAATTACCTGGTTTCCTGCTTCAATCAAATCAACTATTGATTTAGAGGTGTGCCTCACTGCCTCCTTTTGTTCTTCCGGGTCATTGCCCAATGCGTTTCCGCCTAAAGCCAATACTATAATGTTGCTCATAACTTCCTCCTTAGTAATAAAAGGGAGCCTTGTCCCCATATGTCTGGACCTATTGTACCATGTAATTTATAATTTTGCAATTTACTTTTAATAATACATTTCAAAAAGTATTGACATCCAAAGATATTATGATAAATTCTTAATCATAAAGTCAAAAGGTAAAGTGAAAAAAAGAGGTGATGAATGATGGACCTTAATGAAGTCAGGGCAGGAATAACTAGTATTGATATAGAAATAGTCAAGCTTTTAGAAAAAAGATTTATTTTGGCAAGTCACTTAGGTCATTACAAAAAAAACCACAACCTTCCCGTCTATGATGAAATTAGGGAAAACCGGGTTTTGGAGTTATGCAGGGATGCCTTGGAAAACAAAGAGTATTCCAAGTATATTGATGATATTTATCATCAAATAATAAAAGCCTCCAAAGACATCCAATACAATTTGGGATGATAAGGGATGAGCCCAAATCAGCTCATCCCTGAGGCCGCCCCTTCAATAAGAAAACAGGTCAGGACATCTTTCTCACTGTTTCAAATTCATTTTGAATTTCTTCCGAAGGCTCCCTTGTCATCATGGACACCCCATAAATGAATACACAGGATACTATAAAGGCGGGAAGAAGTTCATATACGCCAAACAGGCCTCCCATAGGTTTTAAAATAAGCTTCCACACAAATACCATTATACCTCCTGAAAGCATGCCTGCTATGGCACCCTCCCTGGTGGTCCTTTTCCAGAACAGGGAGAATATGGTAATCGGGCCGAAAGTAGCCCCGAACCCCGCCCAGGCAAAGGATACTATGGTAAAAATAACACTGTTTTCATCAAGGGCTATGAAGATGCCTATGATGCAGATTGACACCAAAACAAACCTCGAAACATTCATAACTTCCTTGTCCGTCGCATCCTTCTTAATTAAACGCTGGTATATATTTTTGGAAAAAGCTGATGCTGCTATCAACAAATAGGAATCGGATGAACTTATTGTGGCTGCCAAAATTCCCGCCAATACAAAGCCGGCAAGAAAAGTCGGAAGCAGCTTGGTTGACAGTACGATAAAAATATTTTCCGAGTCGCTGTAGGTTAAATGTACTGTAGGGAATACTGCTTTTCCGATTATTCCTATTGCCACGGCAGCTCCTAAGGAAATAATCACCCAAACCGTCGCTATTCTTCTGGATATCTTTAATTCGTCAGGATTTCTTATCGCCATAAACCTTAATAACACCTGGGGCATTCCGAAATAACCCAAGCCCCATGCAAGGGTTGACAATATTGTATACATACCGTATTCACCGGCCGCATTATACTGAGGCACCCCCTTTATTACCTCTTGCATGCCATCTGCTACGGCAGGAGATGCTATGCCGAAAAATTCAAAAAACCCGGGAATCTCTTTGGCATTTTCTATAACCTGTGTTGCCCCTCCAGCTGCAGCAGTGCCTACAAACAAAACTGCAACCAAGGCGATAATCATTACAAAGGCCTGCATGGTATCCGATGCGCTTTCTGCCAGAAAACCCCCTATAAAGGTGTAAAATAAAACAAAGACAGCTCCCAAAATCATCATGTACCGGTACTTAAAACCGAATAAGGCATTAAAAAGCTTGCCTACTGTCACAAAGCAGCTGGAAGCATAAACAATGAAGAAAACCAAAATAAAAACTGCGGATATTATCATTATTATCTTGTTTTTTTCTTTGAAACGATTGCTGAAAAAATCCGGCAGGGTAATCGAGTTGTCTGCCACAACCGAATAGTTGTGCAGCCTTTTGGCAATAAACAGCCAGTTTAAATAGGTTCCCGCCGCCAAACCTATTGCTGTCCATGCAGCATCGCTTAAGCCGTACCAGTAGGCAACCCCGGGAAGACCCATCAGAAGCCAGCCGCTCATATCCGATGCTTCGGCGCTCATAGCCGTAACCAGGGGACCAAGTGTCCTGCCTCCCAAAAAATAGTTTTCACTGCTCTCATTGGCACGTTTTGCAAAATATAAACCGATACCTATAACAACGGCCATGTAAATAATCATTGATACAAAAATCTGTAATGTGTCCCCAATCATTATCATTATTTGAACCTCCTTATTAATTTTGTTTTATAGGTTTTCATTCTTTTCAATATTGAAAAAATCAGTAATTTACAAAAAAATCCGCCTCAAAAAGAGGCGGATGTCCGCGGTACCACTCTAACTGCATTATATACAGCGTCTCATTTAAATAAGGGGGGATGCCCTTTGGGTTGTTACACCCAAACGCTCCGAGGCGGGTTCAATCAACATTGGGACAAAGGTATTTCACCCTGCAACCTTTTCTCTGGGTCCGTGTTTCATTACTATTCCTCATCACAGCAAAATATTAATATTGAAAAACATACTACACCAAGACAAAAGTTTTGTCAAGATTTTTTTTGAATTAATTTACCCATAAATTTATATAAATGTATTCATAGACAGGCAAAAATGTCGTTTTGTCCATGAACCTAAAACATATATGTATTTTCATGCATATATGATGACAAGAACCATCCCTAATAATATGACAAGGAGACGAAGATGTATAACTGATGACACTACCCCCGTCCCCTTGTCATATTCAGAGGAATTATATATAATGTATCATTGGCCGACTAAATTGTTTATTACTTCCTTCACTGTTGTCATCCTATTTACCTCGCTCAGATTTGCACCTGAAAAAATGAGGCCGTCTCTGCCTTCCACGGAATTTATCAATCCTTGGGATATACAGTATGGAATTTTTTTGGGGTTGCAGTCAGGCATACACTTGTGACACTTTTTTATGATTCTGTCACCTTGGGTGAGAAAATTTGTTTCTATGGCCCTTCCCGGCATTCCTACCGGGCTTTTTATAATCCTGATTTTATCGTCACATGCATTAATATATGCTGACTTAAAATTTTGGTGAGCATCGCATTCTGTCGTGGGGACAAATAGGCTTCCTATTTGAAACCCGTCTGCTCCTGCTTCTTTAAGTCCATTGATGTCATCCCTTGTCCTTATACCCCCGCCTGCTATTAAAGGAATTTTTACCTTATACTCCTCTTCAAAGGTACTTAACAAAAGTTTAACTTCTTTAACTATATCAATTAATGACTTGCATTTGTTTTCAAGCAAGTCTTCCATCTTAAATCCTAAATGACCTCCTGCCAGGGGACCTTCTACAATCAGCGCATCAGGCAGCCTGTCCGATTTCAGATAACTCCTTATAATAATTTTTGCAGCCTTTACCGAAGATACTATGGGAGCTATCTTTGTATTCGTCCCTTTTACCAATTTTGGAAGAGCAAAGGGAAGGCCTGCACCCGATACAATCAAATCAATCTTTTCCTCGACTGCCTTTTTTACATAAAGTTCGTAATTGTTCATGGCTGCCATAAAATTCATGGCTATGATTCCCTTCGTTTTCTCCCTTGCCTTTTGTATTTCTTTTTTTATAGCCCTTAAATTGGCTCCCACAGGGTCCCTTAAGAAATCAGGCTCTCTAAAACCAATCTGAACGCCGGATATAGTTCCTATACCGCCTTCATTTGCAACTGCTGCCGCTAAGTTTGAAAGAGAAACGCCTATACCCATGCCCCCCTGGACTAGGGGAAGATCAGCTCTTAAATCTCCTATTTTCAATTCTTTTAACTTCATATGCCGCCTTTATTTTTAATTTCAATTTATTTGATAATCAAAGTATATACCCCTATGAGCTTTTTGTCAAGAAAAAAAGGGACCTTCCTTCAACTTTGAAGGAGGGTCCCCGGTAAATCAATACACAACGACAAAATTTATTTATTTACATATTCGTTAATAGCTTCTTTGGTAAACTGCTGCTTTTCTTCGATTGCTTCCTGGACCATCATGTCCTTAACCTTCATGAGCCTTGTTTGATTTCCTCTTTCATTTTCATCAAGCTTCATTTGAATATACTTGATTGTTTCTTCAAGCTGAGGAATCATTATATATTCAAGTGCATTAACCCTTCTTCTTGTTTTTTCGATTTCAGCTGCAAGAAGTTGAACTTCTTTTTCTACAGCTGCCAATTTTAACAGCTCAGGGAAAATATTTGACAAATTTTCGATTGCATTGTCAAGTTCAGCTGAAGTATTGGCAAAACCGTAAGGGTAGATATTTGCAGTGTCATCTGTCGTAGTTTTAAAATCAAACACAGGAACATCTACGCTCATTACATTTTTTCTGCCCACCTCTATGGTTACACCCTGTTTTGGATACATGAGGGCTTCCTCCAAAACCTCCGAGGACATTACGGCACTGGCAATTACAAAATTTGAATAAACATCGCCGATATGTGCTTCAACCTGCTCACGGAGAGCTTTATTCTCTCTTGCAAGCTCCAAGAACCGTTTCATGAGCTCATCCCGTTTGTCCTTGAGCATTTTGTGGCCCTTTACAGCCACCCTTAAACGGTTTTTCAAGGAGGTTAAAACCATTCTGGTAGGATTAACATTTAATCTTGCCACATAACCACCCCTATGCTATTCTTTTTTCGGATAATATTTCTCAAGATACTCATCTCTGATACGTTTCAATTCTGCCTTGGGAAGGAGGGTCAGCAAGTCCCATCCAATTTCCAATGTTTCTTCAATTGTTCTGTTTGTTTCATAGCCCTGGGATACATATCTCTTTTCAAATTCATCAGCAAATTTTGCGAAGAATTTGTCGGCATCGGATAGTGCCGCTTCCCCAAGGATAGCCATGAGTTCCTTTGCTTCCTTACCTCTTGCATAGGCAGCAAAGAGCTGGTTTAATACGTCAGAGTGATCCTCCCTGGTTTTCCCCCTGCCTATACCCTTGTCTTTCAAACGTGACAGGGAAGGTAAAACGTCTATGGGAGGCTTGATATTCTTTCTGTAGAGGTCACGAGAAAGAATAATCTGTCCTTCCGTAATATATCCTGTAAGGTCGGGGATTGGATGTGTTTTGTCGTCCTCAGGCATTGTAAGAATCGGTATCATAGTTATGGACCCTTCATGGTCTCTTTTTCTTCCTGCCCTCTCATAAATTGTAGCTAAGTCGGTGTAAAGGTAGCCCGGATAACCACGTCTGCCGGGAACTTCCTTACGGGCAGCAGATACTTCACGAAGAGCTTCCGCATAGTTTGTTATATCCGTCAATATAACCAATACGTGCATGTCTTTATCAAAAGCCAGATACTCAGCTGCCGTCAAGGCCACACGAGGAGTGGATATACGCTCAATTGCCGGGTCATCTGCTAAGTTCATGAACAATACCGTTCTGTCGATTGCTCCCGTACGTCTGAAGTCGGAAATAAAGAAATCCGCTTCTTCATAGGTTATACCGATTGCGGCAAATACAACGGCAAATTTGGATTCGGTTCCCAAAACCCTTGACTGACGGGCAATTTGTGCCGCCAGGTTAGCATGAGGAAGTCCGGATCCCGAGAAAATAGGCAGCTTCTGTCCTCTTACCAAGGTGTTCAAACCGTCTATGGCAGAAACACCTGTTTGAATAAACTCATTAGGATAGTCTCTTGCTGAAGGATTCATGGGAAGGCCGTTAATATCCAATCTCTTTTCCGGAATTATTTCGGGCCCCTTGTCAATAGGCCTGCCAAGTCCGTCAAATACACGCCCCAGCATATCTTCCGCAACAGCAAATTCCATTCCTCTTCCCAGGAACTTTACCTTGGACTCAGCTAAGTTGATTCCGGCGGCGCTTTCAAACAATTGAACCAATGCATTGCTTCCGTTAATCTCAAGAACCCTGCAGCTTCTCATTTCACCGTTTGGAAGTTCAATTACTCCCAACTCATCATATGCAACATTTTCAACATCCTTAACAAGCATCAAAGGTCCTGCTACTTCAGATATGGTCCTGTATTCTTTAATCATTTTACTCAACCTCCTTGCTTGCTGATAAAGCCATGACGTCTTTATCTATTTGTTTTGCGATGTCTTCGTAGGCATCCTTAATATCCTTTTCTTCCGTATATTTATATCTTCCTATCCTTTCTCTTACTTCAAGCTCTGATAAGGCTTTGAAATCTGCTCCATTATTTAATGCTTCTATACCCTTGTGATAAAATCTCAAGATTAATGACAGGAGTTTATGCTGTTTTTCAAGGGATGAGTAAGTATCAATTTCATGGAAAGCATTTTGGTGCAGATAGTCTTCTCTTATGGACCGGGTCGCCTCTAACTTTAACCTGTCATAGACTGACAATGAGTCAACACCAACAAGCTGAACTATTTCATTTAATTCTGCTTCTTCCTGGAGAAGCATCATAACTTCATTACGCATTTCAGTCCAATCTCTTGCGACATTCTCATCAAACCAGGGGCCTAACCTGTCAACATACAAGGAATAGCTTGTAAGCCAGTTAATCGCAGGAAAGTGCCTGCTGTATGCAAGCTGTGCATCAAGTGCCCAGAACACCTTTACTATACGAAGGGTAGCCTGAGAAACCGGCTCTGAGATATCTCCACCCGGAGGCGATACTGCTCCTATGGCAGACAAGGCTCCTTCTCTTCCCTCTGTACCTAAACTAATTACTCTTCCGGCTCTTTCATAGAACTGTGCAAGACGGGATGCCAGGTATGCGGGATAACCTTCTTCACCCGGCATTTCTTCAAGACGACCGGACATTTCACGAAGTGCTTCCGCCCAGCGGGATGTAGAGTCTGCCATCAGTGCTACGGAATAACCCATATCTCTGAAATACTCAGCTATTGTAATTCCCGTGTAAATTGATGCTTCACGGGCCGCAACGGGCATGTCGGATGTATTTGCAATAAGAACGGTACGTTTCATCAATGATTCCCCTGTTCTCGGGTCCTTTAACTCAGGGAACTCCATTAAAACGTCGGTCATTTCATTTCCACGTTCTCCGCATCCTATATATACAACTATTTCAGCATCTGCCCATTTTGCCAGCTGGTGCTGTACAACCGTCTTTCCGCTTCCGAAGGGTCCCGGAACAGCTGCAACCCCACCCTTAGAAATGGGGAACAAAGTATCTATAACCCTTTGACCTGTTAACAAGGGTCTTTCGGGTACCAATTTTTCCTTGTAGGGACGTCCCTTTCTTACAGGCCATTTCTGCATCATGGTCAGGTTAACAACTTGGCCGTCATCCTTCTTTACGACACATACAGTTTCCTCAACCGTGAAGCTTCCTTCCTTTATTTCAACAACTTCTCCTGAAATTCCATAAGGAACCATGATCTTATGGTTTACAACTATGGTTTCCTGTACACTGCCTATTATATCTCCTGCCTGAACCTTGTCTCCTGCCTTTGCTGCAGGAACAAAGTCCCATTTCTTCTCCCTGTTAAGGGCAGGAATGCTTATTCCTCTTGTGATGTTAGGTCCCGCTATTCTTCTTATTTCTTCCAAGGGCCTTTGTATACCGTCATATATTGTTTCAATAAGTCCGGGTCCCAATTCAACAGAAAGCTGCGCTCCCGTGGAAACAACCGGTGCTCCCGGGGCCAAGCCTGATGTTTCTTCGTAAACCTGTATGGATGCCATTTCACCGCGCATCTCGATTATTTCCCCTATGAGGCCTTGCTCGCTAACGCGGACAACGTCAAACATATCGGCTTCTTTCATGCCATCTGCAATAACCAGCGGACCGGATATCTTAACTACTCTACCTTGGCTCATTAAAATAATCACCTGCTTTCTTTATTTTACCTAATCGTTACTAAACAATATGTCAGCACCGACTGCTTTTTCAACTGCCATCTTTATATTCCTAAGCCCCAGGCCCAAGGACCCCTGCATGCCGGGTATGGGAATAATTGCAGGCAGACGCTCTTCATTATACTCATATATTGATTCTTTTATTTGGTCATATAAGCTTTCAGTCACATAAATTATTGCATAGTTGTCATCTGCAATATTATGAAGAGTACGTTTTGCTTCATCTGCCTTATTGCAATCGAATACATCTAAGCCAACAGCCTTGAATCCTTGAACACTTTGCTTGTCTCCGATAATTCCTATCTTATACATAAGTTTCTCTCACCCTCTCCCTTATAAGTTCCGGCGAGATGCCTGCTGTTTTTCCTGCCAGAATTATTCGTGCAATTTTAATTTCATTATCTTTAGCTATGAGATATCCTGCAAGAGTTTCTATCCCGTAAGGCGGAACATATTTGGCAGATTTAACATGCTGCATAAGCTTGTTATCTAAAAGTTTCTCAAGCTTTGTATACTTTCCTGTTTCAGTTAATGCTTCTGTTCCTTCAAGAAATACATCTTTAAAACCGTAAGCTAAAAGAAGTTCTCCAAATTTTTCAAAAGGTTCATCATAATTTCTTATGAATATATGCTCATGTATCGTACCCCCATGCAAAAATACCTTGCTGAAAAAATCCCATGATTTATTCATTTTCTTAAGTCTTACATAGGTCTTGATATTAATGGAATCAATCTGCATCTTTACATAATCTGTGATAAATTTGTTGCCGGTTTTTTCTGCAGCTTTAAGCATTTCATCAAAACAATATCGGTCCAATACAATATCTATGAGCTGAGGATCTTTTGTTTTTGGGAAATCTTCAATTATTTCATTCAATGCTTTTCCCATATTCTCGGTCAATTCGGAAAATTTTCTTTCTTTTAAAGAATGTCTTAAAACATTTAGGTCAATGGTTCCCGTATCCACAAGAATATCTGTTTCATCCTTGTTCAAATACTCGTTCTTCATCAATACTTTCAAATTATGATAGTCGTATGGATACAAAAATATATTGAAATGCTCCGGATCAGGTGCAATGGACTTTATGAAATCATATGTCTTCTTGTGCTCTTCAATCAGAAGATTATCATAATTTTCAAAATCAGTTATTTCATTTAAGTAACCATAGTAACAATCATCCAATACCCTAATGGCATCTTCCATTGTTTTTGCATCTATCATTTTTTCTGCTCTCTCACGGGTAAGCATATGTTTTTCTATGCTTTTCACTCTCGAAGCAGAATGTAAATAATCAGATTCCTTAATCTTCGCCAAAGTCATTCCTCCTTTCGGGCAGGAAAATCATTTAAAAAGCACATTTGCAATTTCACCTGTTAGCTCGTCTCTCATGGCATCCAAAAGGGTTTCAAAGGTATTGTTTATTTCAACCTTTCCTCTTTTCAGCACGAACCCGCCGCTGGTTTCAACTGTATCCTCGCTTAAAGCAACCTTTTCTGCCCCTAACTTTTCATTGACGGTTTTTACTAATCTTTCGCCTATATTTTCCCTGTCTTTGGCGTTTAAAACAATACTTCCTTCACAATCGGGAATCCTCAAAATTTCCTGCACCAAAAAATTCAGGTATTCATCTTCCGGCATTGCTTTAAGTTTATGAATTGTTGCGTCAAAGCTATTTTTAATAGCTTCCTGTTTTGCTGACAAAAGCATTTTCCTTCCTTGAAGCTCAGCGGCCGATACCTTCCTGCTTTTTAAGTCTTCGGCATCCTTTGCAGCCCTTTCAGCTTCAGTTTTTATTAATGCTTCAGCTTCAGTTTTAGCCTTGTTTATTATTTCCTGTTTTGTGTTTTCTGCATTCATCAAAGAAGAATCAGCGCTATTCTTCGCATCGCTTAATATCTTTGATGTTATGTTGTCAATGCTCACCTTATCACATCCTTATATTGATATTTTTTAAACATAAAGACTTTAAATTGCAATTCCATTTATCATAAGGAATGAAATAAGAAGTGCTAAAACGGCATATGTTTCAACCATTGCGGCATAAACCATAGCTTTTGCTATTTCTTCAGGTCTCTTTCCAACAAGCATTATACCTGATGCAGCAACCTTACCTTGATGTATAGCAGAAATAATACCTACTATACCTACAGGAAGTGAAGCTGCCAAGAAGAAGCCACCTTGGGCTGCCGTCAAATCTGCCATACTGCCGCCTAACAATCCGATTTTATTCAAAATTATAAATGCTATGAGAAGACCATAAATACCCTGTGTTCCCGGTAATGCCTGCAAAATCAATGTGGAACCGAATTTTTTGGGATCTTCCGCTACAACTCCCGTAGCAGCCGAACCTGCTATTCCAACTCCTATTGCACTTCCTATACCTGCTAATGCTGCTACAGAAGCACCTAAAATTGCTAAGAAATTACCACTTGTTAAAATGTTCATTTAAATATCCTCCTTGATAATTTTGTAATATTTAGTTTTTTTAATTAGTGGATTAAATGCCTCTCCACCGCCTTCATAGAATTTACCAAAAAACTCAACATATTGTAATCTTGCCGCATGAACAAATGCTCCAAGGGCATTTATTGCAAAGTTAAAGCTATGACCTATAGTCATCGCAACTACAAACAGAAGAATTCCAAAAATGTTTCTGCCTCCCATTGAGCCAAGTATGCTTACTACTGAAGATACAACACCGGTTGCCAATCCTAAAGCAAGCAATCTTGAATATGAAAGAATATCACTTAAATAACCTGTTATATCATATAAGCTGAGAACACCGCTGGTTAATCTGCTAATCACATTTGTTTTAGCCCTTCCCTGTGTTAAAACTAACCCGATTGCAAATACTATTGTCATCCATTTACCTACTATGTCAGATCCGGGTATTATAATATTTCCGAATAGCCAAAGTGCTATTCCTATAATAAAGCCATACCAAAAACCTATATCAAATATTGCATCCAATGTTTTGCCATCTCTTATAAGCATATAAGCATTAACCGCCATACCTGTAAACAAATGTATAACACCGAATACAAATGAAAATATAAGTAAAGTCATAGGTTCTTCCATCGGATTTAACCAAAGTGGCTTTATTGTGAAATCAGAATTGAACAGTAACTTAGCAGCAGCCGGTATTGCATCACCAAACATACTTCCAAACATTACACCCCAAAATGCAGTAGAAATGCCGCAATATAAGAATACCTTCAACAGTCTTTGCATACCGCCCTCAGGTTTAAATTTCTTTAACACGAAAAAACATAAAATGGACATAATCGCACCATATCCTAAGTCTGCTAACATAAGTCCAAAAAATGCACAGTAAAATGGTGCCATAAACACTGTCGGGTCAATATTTGAAGATGAAGGTAAACTGTATAATTCAGTTATTGTTTCAAATGGCTGCACAAATGAATTGTTGTTCATTAAGATCGGAAATTCCTCCCCCTCTTCGGGTGGTTTGATATCATACCAGCATTGGTATTCATCCAAAACTTCTTGAACACTTTCTTTGTTAGCTTCAGGTATCCATCCTTCAATATAAAAGGTTGTATCTGTTTTTAACATATTACTCAGTATATTATATTTATCTCTTTCAATAATCAGATGGTCGTAAAAAAGTTGAATTTCTTCTTTGTAGGTTACTAATTCTCTAATACTGTCTTCTACCATATCTCTTTTTGCAGAAATATCTTTTAAGCTGTTTTCATACTGCGTGATGTTATCTGCTGCAGTACCCCTAAGCTCTTTAAATGTCACAGCAGAAAAACCATATTGTTTTAAAAATTCTAAAATATCCTCTTTTTCTTCGGTAAGACAAATAAATGAGCAATAATGTTGGTCCTTGTCACTGTCAATTAAATTCACTAAACATCTGTCATTTGTCTGAAGGAGCTGGGATTTCAACTCATCCATTTCGACAATATTAGGTATAACACCCATTATTATGCTGGTATACTTGGTTTCAGTCATATTTAGAGGAATATCATACCCGCACCATGGCTTTAGGCTCAAAATACCAGCCTCTATTTTGTTTTCTTCAGTGCATAACTCACTTAATGACTTGTTTAATTCAAGAACCTTAGCTACATTTTCAAAAACATGGTTGTTTTTATCCAATGCTTTTATAAATTCGTCTTTAGTTAAAGGTTTTCTTGTAACAAATAAAGGCCTTTTGCTGGTGTCATACTTATCAAGGGTGTTGATTACTTCGCTCACCTGTGAAATTCTTACATCAAAACTAAAGACCTCCTCTTCATTGCCGTCCTTTTTAACCCGTGAAACCCATTCGGGGTCTGAAAGTTTTGAATCCTGGGAGCTTATTTCAACAACGCCTAAATCCATGATTCTGTTTATGAGGTCTGTTTTAATTACGTCTAAGCCTATTATGTTGATTTTATTCATTTTAACTATTGACACTGGCCTTCACGATCCTTTCCAGTATAATTGACGCTGCCTTGTCCATATTGGCGCTTGCTTTTGTTAAAATTTCATCACAATCCTTTGCAGCATCATTGATAATGCTCTCATAAAGAAGTTGTCCCTCGGATTCCGCCTTGCTTAATACTTGAGATCTGTCAGAATCTGCTGTTTTTCTTGCTTCATCCAAGATTTCCTGAGCTTGCGCGTTAGCATTGGTAATAATCAATCTTGCTTGTGCCGCTGCATCCTTTTTTATTGCTTCAGCCTTTTCCTCCGCCTCCTTTATTACCTTAATTACTTCAATTGACACTATACCACCACCTTTATGATATTATTATTAAAAAAACTAATACTATTCCATATTAATTAATGATAAATTAAAACCATTTAATTGTCAAGTTTTTATCTAAATCGGCAAATACTAAAAGAAAAGGATTTTGTTATTTTATTCATAAAAGTTACCGTTTGCCCGGTCATTAATTATAATTGTTTTCTCTATTAACAATTATCAGTTTACAAAAGTAAAATTTGATAGGTTAATCATAGTATTCATAAAAATAACCTCCAGGCCAAAGGTTACCGCCGGGAGGTCAATAATAAATATTATTCCACCGCAAATATCAGTGTAGCTTCCACCGCCACCTGGTCATTAACATAGGCGGTTGCAAACCCGATTCCAAATGTTGATTTCATCTTTGTTATTTCCGTAATGAGCTTTAAGGTGTCTCCCGGAAGAACCTTTCTTTTAAACCTTGCATTTTGTATTCCTCCGAAATAAACCGTCTTATTTTTAAATTTCTCCAAGGACAAGATGGCAAAGGCTCCCGTTTGGGCTAATGCTTCAATGATTAAAACCCCCGGCATGACCGGATTATCGGGAAAATGACCTTGAAAGAAGGGCTCATTCACGGTTATGTTTTTTATTCCCACAGCCCTTTGCCCCTCTTGAAGGTCGATTATCTTGTCAATTAAGAGCATGGGGTACCTGTGTGGAATGGTATTTTGTATATCCCTTATATCGTAATTCATAGTACTATCCCTTGTATTTTTTAAATACTAATGTTGCATTATGTCCGCCGAAACCAAAGGCATTTGACAGACCATAATCAAATTCTTTAGCAATACCAACATTAGGCACAAAGTTCAAGTCTAATTCCGGGTCTGTCTCCCTGTGGTTAATGGTGGCAGGGATGAAGGAATCTTCTATAGCCTTAAGGGTGATGACAGCTTCCACAGCCCCTGCCGCCCCCAGCAAATGTCCCGTCATGGACTTTGTGGAGCTTACATAGAGGTTTTTTGAATATTCCTTAAACACACTCTTAATAGCCTGGGTTTCAAATTTGTCATTGTACAAGGTGCTTGTTCCGTGGGCATTGATATAGGTCATATCCTCAGGCCGGATTCCGGCATCCGAAATTGCATTGAGCATTGATTTTGACGCCCCCTCTGAGCTTGGGTCGGGACTTGTCATGTGATAAGCATCACAGGTTGCCCCATAACCGACAATTTCACCATATATTTTTGCTCCCCTTTTCACCGCATGGTCGTAATCTTCAAGAACCATCACGCCTGCCCCCTCTCCCATTACAAAACCGTGCCTATCCTTGTCGAAGGGTATGGAGGCCCTGTTTATGTCAGTACTTGTCGATAAGGTGGTAAGGGCGGTAAAGCCGGCAACAGAACATGGGGTTATGGCAGCTTCTGCCCCTCCCGCAATCATAAGGTCACAGCTTCCGTCCTGTATTCTCTTATATGCTTCTCCTATTGCGTTGGCTCCTGTGGCACAGGCTGTCACGGTACTGATATTGACTGCCTTGGCCTGATACTTAACGGCAACCAAACCGGATGCCATATTAGAAAGCATCATGGGAATGAAAAAGGTTGAAACCTTGCCGGGTCCCTTTTTAAGAAGCTTGGCATGTTCTTCCTCAATTGTATGGATTCCTCCGACGGCACTTCCCACAATGCAGCCAAACCTGTCGGAATCAACTTTTTCAGTGTCAAGACCCGAATCCCTGACTGCAATGTCTGCAGCGGCAAGGGCGAACTGGCTGTACCTGTCCATCCTTTTGGACTCCTTCTTTTCCATGTATAAGGCAGGATCGAAATCCTTTACTTCTGCAGCAATTTTTACGCTGAAATCAGACGTATCAAAAGATTGAATAAAATCTATCCCGCAAAGACCTTTTTTTACATTTTCCCAAAAAATATCTCCGGAACCTATGGGGCTTACTACCCCCATTCCTGTTATTACTACTCTTCTTCTCATTCTTCTCTCCTTTAATAAATACCTGTATATCATCCCGGGCGCATATAGAGGGTCCCTGCAAAATGACAGTACCCCCGTCCCCTTGTCACTAACCCCTGGCTACATATAAAAGCCGCCGTTAACGGAAATAACCTGGCCCGTTATGTAGGATGCCTTATCTGATATTAAAAACTCAACACAATCAGCTATGTCTTCCGGCTTCCCCAGCCTTTGCAGGGGGATATTTTTCATCATTTCAGCCTTTATCTCTTCCGGAATCTTATCCGTCATTTCAGTTTTAATAAATCCCGGTGCTATGGCATTGACTAAAATGTTCTTCTTCCCCAATTCTCTTGCCATGGACTTTGTCATGCCTATTATGCCTGCCTTTGAAGCGGAATAATTGACCTGGCCCGGATTGCCCGCAAGGCCTGACACCGATGATATGTTGATAATCCTCCCCTGCCTTTGCTTCATCATCCTTTTTGCGATATGCCTGCAGGAGTTAAAGGTACCCTTTAAATTAATATCAATAACCCGGTCGAATTCTTCTTCAGTCATTAAAGGAAGGAGGTTATCCTTTGTAATCCCCGCATTGTTTATTAGTACATCCACTGTGCCAAAAGTGCTGTAAGCCTCATCTATGAGTTTTTTTGCATCCTCATAAAGAGATACATCACATTGAACAATGATGTTTTTAGTTTCTTTATTTTTAAAATTTACAATGAGTTCTTCCATTAAGGCGGTATTGGTCCTGTAATTCAAAACCAAATTATAATTAAGCTCATTCAGTCTCTTTGCAATTACAGCCCCTATCCCCTTGGAAGCCCCGGTTATTATTGCAGTTTTTATCATTGCCTTCCCCCTTTTTTATGCTCCCGCAAATTGCAGGTATGCATGGAATCCTTGAATGTTTTCAATATTTATTGCTTTAACGTTTTTGTCTATTTTTTTAATGAAGCCCGACAGGGTTTTTCCCGGTCCTATTTCTACGAATGTATTTACTCCCTCCCCAATCATTTTTCTTACGCAAGCCTCCCACCTTACAGGGCTGTAGACTTGTTTTTCAAGTTTTTCCGCTATTTCATCAACATTGTGGTATTCAGTATCCACATTTGAAATAATTTTGCGGTCGGGATTTCTGAATATAATCTCCTTTAAATCTTTTTTCAGCCTTTCCCCGGCAGGCTTGAGCATGGATGTGTGAAAGGGTGCGCTTACCTGAAGCTTTACGGCTCTTTTTATGTTAAACCTAAAGGCAATATCAAGAGCCTTATCAATGGCGCTCATTTTACCGCCTGCTACTACCTGTCCCGGACAGTTGAAGTTTGCAGGCTCCAATAAACCGTATCTGCCGGTTACATCCCTGCACAAAGCAAGAGCATACTCATCCCTGCAGCCTAAAAGAGCCAGCATTCCTCCCTCCCCTAAGGGAACGGCATTCTGCATATATGATCCTCTTTTATATACTAACCTGACAGCCGTCTCAAAATCCATTGCGCCGGCTGCGGTCAAGGCAGAATATTCACCAAGACTCAATCCCCCCATCACCACGGCTGTGTCTATTTTTTTCAATGCCTCATAAATCGCCATGGACACGGTTAAAAGTGCCGGCTGAGTTATCTTTGTTTTGCTCAGGTCGTCATCGGGACCTTCAAAAATAATTTTCCTTATGTCAAATCCCAATGCTTCATTTGCCCTGTGGAATATCTCCCGGCTTTCTTTAAAACTCTCATAAAAGTCTTTCCCCATGCCGGCATATTGGGCCCCCTGGCCGGGAAAAACGAAAGCTGTTTTATTCATTGCTTCCTCCTGCCATCAATCCTAAATTTTTCATTATTCTTTCCGCTTCTTCAAACATTTCACGGATAATATCCCTGCAGGCCTGCTCCTTATAAACTAAACCTGCAATTTGCCCCGACATGACAGACCCGTAATCCACATTGCCTTCGACTGCAGCCATATAGAGCCTGCCCCTTCCCAATGCCTCCATTTCTTCTATGGAGGCATTGTTTTTCTCCAATTCCTTAAATTGAGTAACTAGTTTGTTTTTCAGGACCCGGACAGGATGACCGGTTTTTCTTCCGGTTACGGCAGTATCCGTATCCCCTGCCTTCTTGATTTTTTCCTTGTAATTTTGATGTGCCTTGCATTCTTTGGCCAATACAAATCTTGTCCCCACCTGGACCCCTGAGGCTCCTAAGCAGAAGGCTGCCGCAATACCCCTTCCGTCTCCTATGCCGCCTGCTGCTACCACCGGTATATTTACCGAATCGACTACCTGGGGAGTAATGCACATGGTAGTTAATTCTCCCACATGTCCGCCAGCTTCGGTTCCTTCACAGATTACGGCATCAGCGCCTGCTTTTTCAAAATGCTTTGCAAAGGCTACAGAGGGAGCTACCGGTATTACCTTGATACCGGCTTCTTTCCACCTTTTCATATATTTGCCCGGATTTCCGGCCCCGGTAACTATGACGGGGACTTTTTCTTCTATGAGCATTTGGCTGACTTCTTCCGCGTAAGGACTTAGAAGCATTACATTTACGCCGAAGGGTTTATCGGTCAGTTCTCTTATTTTATGTATTTCATCCCTTATGGCTTCCGGCGGGTTGTTGCCGGATGCTATTATTCCAAGCCCTCCTGCTTGGGATACGGCTGCAGCCAATCCCGAATCCGATATCTGGGCCATACCTCCCTGAAAAATGGGGTATTTTATCTTCAGCATCTCACATATTTTCGTATAAATCATAAGTCTCCTCTTAATTAACAGAAAACGCCTTCCGGCGTCTCTTTCCGTATTAATTATTTTTTTCGGCCAGGTAATTAACTATATCTCCGACCGTTATCAGCTTGCCGTAATCTTCCTCTTCGATTGTCACATCCAGTTCATCTTCGATTTTGTTTATAAGTTCGAATAAATCCAATGAATCTGCCCCTAAATCATCCTTAATCCTGCTGTCTAAAGTGATGGTGTCTTCCTCTAAATCTAATTCTTCAACTAATATTGCTTTAACCCTTTCTAATATCATAATTTCCTCCACTTATCTTTATTTTGAATATTGTAAATTTTCAATTCCCAATATTTTGATATTCAAAGTATAATACAAGATAAAACCCTTGTCAATATCTTTTTTCCGATAAGTGACAAGGGGACGGGGGTATTGTCATCAAAAATTGTCTTTGATTGCTTGGATAATGTATTCTGCTGCCCTGCCGTCTCCGTAGGGATTTACGGCATTGGCCATTTTTTTGTATTCATCTTCGTCATTGAGGAGTATATTCAATTCCTTATAGATATCTGCCCTGTCCGTTCCCGCTAATTTAGCAGTTCCTGCTTCAATGCCTTCCGGCCTTTCCGTTTCTCTTCTTACAACCAATACAGGTTTTCCCAATGACGGGGCTTCTTCCTGGACTCCTCCCGAATCAGTTACGACAATATGACATTTATTCATTAAATTGGTAAAGGGGAGATAGTCCAAGGGCTCGATTAAATGAACCCTCTCCATGCCTTTAAATACTTTTTGGGCAATTTCTCTTACCTTGGGATTCAAGTGCATGGGGTAAATGACTTCCACATCCTTATTTTCTACTGCTATATCTTTCAGGGCGGAAAATATGTTCTCCATGGGCAGACCTATATTTTCCCTCCTGTGGGCGGTTAAAAGTATAACCTTTTTATTTGTAAAATCTATCTTGTTGATGGCTTCTTCTTCAAAATTATAATTTTCATCAATAACCCAGGTCAGGGCATCGATGGAGGTGTTCCCGGTGATAAATATTTTATTTTCGTCATAACCCTCCTTTAAGAGGTTATCTTTTGATGTTTGTGTGGGTGCAAAGTGAAAATCCGCAAGTACCCCGGTCATCATCCTGTTGGCCTCTTCGGGATAGGGGGAATAAAGGTTGCCGCTTCTGAGTCCCGCTTCCACATGACCTATTTTTACCCGGTGATAAAATGCCGCAAGGGCTCCCGAAAATACCGTTGTCGTATCACCCTGGACCAATATTAAATCAGGTTTGAAATCTTTGATTACTTCTTCCAAACCGGTTAAGGCCCTGCATGTAATTTGGGTAAGTGTCTGACCGTCTTCAAAAATATTCAAATCGTAATCAGGTTGAATATCGAAAATCCTGAGGACCTGGTCAAGCATATACCTGTGTTGAGCGGTTACGCATATTTTAGATACAAAGCTGTCACGGTTTTTTTCAAGGGCTTTTACTATGGGGGCCATCTTCACTGCCTCGGGACGGGTGCCGAATATCACCAAAACCTTAATTTTATTCATATCTCCTCCTGTCATTTTAGGGCCGCAGCCTCGCAATTCTGAACCTGAGTTAGGAATCCCATGCATTCACTGCTCTTTTCTGACGAACAACCCTGCCTTTTTAGCAAATATAAATGCTATTACCACCACTGCCGTTGCCAAGGTCAAGCCGGTTAAGGGGTCAGCATCTGCTATGATTACCGACACGATTCCCAAGAGCATGCTTATGAAATACAAGACCAAAACTGTCTGCCGCTGGTTAAGACCGACACCCATCAGCTTGTGGTGAAGGTGGTCCTTGTCCGCTTCCATTACGGGTTTATTGTTTAAGAATCTTCTGATTATTGCAAAAGCAGTGTCGAATATGGGCAGGCCTAAGGCAAATACGGGAACTGCCAATGTAACGACCGCGACACTTTTTACCATACCGGAAACAGACGTGACGGCAAGCATGTAGCCTAACAACAAGGAACCTGTATCTCCCATGAAGATTTTTGCCGGATTAAAATTAAAGGGCAAAAATCCAAGGGAAGCACCTGCAATGATAGCGCACTGCATCACTATAAAGTCATGTCCCAATCTTGCGGCCGTAAATAAGAGGGTAGTTGCTGCAATACCGGCAACCCCTGATGCCAGCCCGTCTAAACCGTCAATTAAATTTATTGTATTTGTTATGCCCACCAGCCAAAAGAGGGTAACGGCAAAAGATAACCAGTCAAAGAGGCGGCTTATGCCTGCTTCCGAAAGGGGGTTTGTTATGAAATGTATCCGTATCCCACCCTTAATGGCTATCAGTGCAGCAAGAATCTGGATGAAAAGCTTGACTTTCGCCGGCATGCCAAACATATCGTCAATAACCCCCGCAAGGACTATAACCGTTGCCCCTGCCATTATGTGGTAGTTGGTAGAAGTGTGAGGCATGTAAACAAACATGCAGGCTATTATAGATACATATATGGCAAGTCCCCCAAAGTAGGGCATGGGCTTATTGTGGATTTTCCTGGACTCCTTAGGAATATCCAAGGCTCCCACCTTTATTGCAAGCTTTCTTGCCCATGGGGTCATAACAAATGATATTATGACGGCAGATATAAAAGCTATTAAATTCCCGGTCATCATTTTTCCTCATCTTTTGAATTTTCTATATCCCTTATTTTGTTTATCCTGTTTTCATGTCTCCCGCCTTCAAACTCGGCTGAAAACCATGCATCAACAATATCCAAGGCAAGGCCTCTTCCAACAACCCTCCCGCCTAAGGCAAGCATATTGGCATTGTTGTGCATCCTCGACATTTTTGCCATGTATTCATTTGTGCACAAGGCGCACCTTATCCCCTTAACCTTATTGGCTGCAATTGAAATGCCTATACCGGTTCCGCAAATAATGATGCCCCTGTCTGCTTCCTTATCAGCTACCATCAAGGCAGCCCTTTTCCCGTAATCCGGGTAATCGACTGACTGGGTGTCATTAACCCCCATATCGATTATATCATAACCTTTTTTAATTAAATGTTTCTTAATTTCTTCCTTTAATTCAAATCCACCGTGGTCGCTTGCCAATACTATTTTCATATTTCCTCCAGCTTATCTAAATTATTAAGTATCTTAAGCAATACTTTTTCAATTTCATCCCTGGTTTTTTTATAAAAAACGTAATCTCTTCCGTAGGGGTCATCAATATCAGTATCTCTCATTTTCTCGCCGGTTATTTTGGCAGCAAATTCTTTCAAGGTAAAAACCTTCGGCGGCTTTTCCCTTTTATTGAATCTCAAATAATCCTCAATAATCTTTTTATGGCTTAAGGCCATGGCCAATATTAAATCTGCCTTATCAATCTCTTCAATAGCCTGCCTTGCCCGGTGGGACCTTATATCAATACCCTTTTCTTTTAAAGCTTTTATTGCCTTTTCATTGGCCTGCTCTCCCGGAAAAACACTGATTCCTGCAGAAGAGACCCTTATATTATCAATATTGTTTTTCTTGAGCATATCCTTAAAAAGGCCTTCCGCCATTGGACTTCTGCATGTGTTTCCCGTACAAACAAACAAAATATTCATATCATACCTCGATTGTTTCAACTGCTGACTTGCTGAGCCTGTTCATTATAGCCTTCCCCAGACCCTTTTCGTCAACTGCTTCCGCAAGTATTACATCAACTCCCATATGGTCAAATTCTCTTAAACCCTTAAATAAATTTGACGAAATTGTGAGGAGTTTTGTTCTGTCTCCGATGCAAATATTTATTTTTCCCTCATAGAATTCTTCCGTTTGAGCGGTTGACATAATTCCCGTCTTTAGCCCCAGGGATGTGTATTTATCATAATCTTCATTGATTCTTCCTGCAATTTTTTCTGTTTTGCCCTTATATAAAATCACCTTAGCCTTGGGAGAATAATGCCTGTATTTCTGTCCGGGTGATTTGGGAATGATTGCTTCATCGCTCTTTATAATGGCAGGGTCATACTCGCATTCACCAAGGACACTCCTTATATCCTCTGCCGTTACTCCGCCGGGCCTCAATATCATCGGGACAGAACCTGTCATATCCACAACCGTTGACTCAAGGCCTATATAAGTACTTCCCCCGTCAATGATCATATCGACTTTTCCCATCAGGTCTTCTATTACATGAGATGCTTCCGTAGGGCTCGGCCTGCCTGATGTATTGGCACTGGGTGCCGCAATGGGTTTATTGCTTTCCTTTATTAGGGCCAGGGCAATCTCGTTTACGGGCAGCCGTATGGCTGCTGTATTTAAGCCTGCTGTAATCTTATCCGACAGTATTTCCTTTTTGTATAATATCATCGTAAGAGGTCCCGGCCAGAACCTTTCCGCCAAAAGCTCCGCCTTTTCCGGCACCTCTAAAGCTAAGTCATACAATTGGTTAAAGTCTGCAATATGAACAATTAAAGGATTGTCCTGTGGTCTTCCCTTTGCCTTGAATATTTTATCAACTGCTTCATCATTCAAGGCGTCAGCCCCAATTCCGTAAACAGTCTCCGTCGGAAAAACTACCAGGCCTCCCCTGTTAATAATTTCAGCAGCTTTCTTGATAATATTATAATCAATATTTTCAGGATCAACCTTAACAACCCTTGTATTTATTCTCTTTTCCATCATATACCTTCTTCTAGCCCTAAACTATTGATATTATATACCACATTAACCCTATGTACAAGAACACTCTAAGAATAAATTTAATTTCTTAAATTTGTCTGCCCGCATATATATTAGGTAGAGGGACACACCGGAATGTCCCCGTCATTGAGGGACACATTAGAACACAGCTGGGAGGTTTATAGTGAATATAGGAGATTATTTAATAATGGGCTTTATTTTTGGGGGAATCGGAACCTCCATCGGAGGTTTGATTTCCGTCTTGATATATAAACCAAGCGATAAATTGGTTTCAGGAATATTGAGCTTTGCGGCAGGAATTATGTTATCGGTGACATCTTTTGACCTCATGCCCAAGGCCTATGAAATCGGAGGCTTCTTCATAGTTACCTTGGGTCTTGCAATCGGACTTATAATGGTATTCTTTGCCAAGGATATGATTCCTCTTGATAAATTGAAGCAATATAAGGGAAAAAAACTAAGCTATATCAAAATGAGCCTAATCATAATAATCAGCATAAGCCTGCACAACTTCCCCGAAGGGGTGGCTGTGGGCTCCGGCTATGTCTATTCAGATAATTTAGGGGTAAAAATCGGAATACTCATTGCAGCCCATGATATACCCGAAGGTATAAGCGTTGGTGTTCCCTTGATTATGGCAGGCATATCCCCTCTTATGGTAGTTATGATAACCCTGCTTACGGGAATTCCCACTGCTGTGGGAGCCGTATTCGGTGCTTTGGTGGGAGGTATATCAGATTACTTCATAGCCTTTTGCCTTTCAGCCGCGGCCAGCAGCATGCTTTATGTATCAGCCAATGAGTTAATTCCTGAAGCAAACATCCTGCATAAAGGAAAAAGCAGCTCTCTCATGCTGCTTTTAGGTTTCATGGCCGGATGTTATATGTCCTTTGGGGTTTAGGGGTATGGGGTCCAGGTATATTTTTTCATATACACCTTCCAGCAAAGATTCTATTTCTTCCTTATCCCCTATTTTGAATCTTATGCTGATTCCGCAATCGGTGCTGATGCTTCTCGGCACCGGTATTGTTTTAAAAGCAATGCCTTTTTTCTTTAAAATTGATTCGGCTTTCATGGCAAAAGAAACCGACTTAAATGTAATATAACCATATTTCATAAGTAACCCGCTACTCCATTTCATCTAAGGTCAGGCAGTAGCCTTCCAGGAACTCATCCATAAAAATATCCACTTCAGGCATCTTCAAGTTTTTGATTGTTGTAAGCAAGGTTTGTTTTGCCTTTTGAAATTCCTTGTTGCCTGATTTTTCCTCTTCCAGGCACTTTATATAGGCACTTATTTTATCTGCCGCCTTTACGGTTTGCCATATCTGCCTGTCTTTTTCCTTAGGCAGGAGGATGTCTTCAAATTCTTCCTTAAAATCCTCCGGCAGCATATTTAAAAGTCTTTCATTTACAGACAGCTCAACTTCTTTATAGGCTGATTTGATTACAGAATTGTAATATTTCACCGGTGTAGGCATGTCACCCGTAAATATTTCCGAAGCATCGTGATAGATCGCATAAAGGACTGCCCTTTCAGGATTTACCTCCATGTGCAGCCGCTTTTTTTGAATAGTTGCTAAGGCGTGAGCAATAACCGCAACATCCAGGCTGTGCTCGGATACATTCTCCTTGTTGATATTTCTCATTAACCCCCACCGGTCAATATATTTCATCCTTGATATAAATGCAAAAAAATTAGATTTTTTCATTTGTTCCCCCTAAGTGGTAGACACCATTAATCATTTTTCTACAATAATATGTTAGCAGATTTTAAGCTTCTTATCAATAAAAGAAAAATGAGCGCTAAGCGCTCAAAATTTTCCTTGTCCTTATTTAATCAAGAGCTCATTTACCTTGGTGTTTATATTAATATTGTGGATTTGCATCTTATTCTCCGAGAATGTATACAGGTAATCACCTATATAGATTATCCTTTTGATATTATCCCCGTAGGAATCAAATTCCGACTCCTTGTGGGTGATTGTATTTCTCAAACTAATGGTGTCATAAGTAACATTATATACATATGCCCCGTTAAAATCACTTTTATAGTTTTCTGCAGTCCTGCTTACGGGAAAGGCCATTAATTCCTTATCTAAGGAGAACATCAGGGCCTTGTGATTGTACAAAAGCTCCGAATAAGTTCCCGACCTCCCTATTACTTCCGTAAATGTTTCCTTAGGCTTATTCACGTTTGAAACATCAAACATGGAAATCTTCAAGCCCCCTGTTACGGTTCCTCCCCATTGGCTCTCTTCCGTATCATAGCCGAAGCCTAAGATATGGTCTTCATCAACCATGTGAAGATATGTGCTGTATCCCGGAATTTTCAGCATTCCCTTCAGTTGGGGAGCCCTGGGATTCGATGTATCGATCACAAACAAGGGGTCAACCTGCCTGAAGGTAACCATGTAGACCCTGTCTCCTGCAAACCGGGTGCTGTAAATTCTTTCCCCCTCGGCCAAGCCTTCTAATTTACCCAATGGTTTTAAGTTTTCATCCAGGATATATACATTGTTTTTGGAATTATTTCTCCACATATCTCCTGTGGTTGTTGCTATCCTGAAGATATTGGCATGCTCATCCATTGAAAATTGATTAATTATGGTTCCCGGAACCTCTCCCTGGACAGCCTTGCCTATTTTGCCGCCATTTAATTCAAACTTGTAAATTACAGTGCTTGTCGAATATTCGGGACTGAATTCCTCCGACTGCCTGATTGTGTAGTCGTATGAATAGTCGGTTACGGCCGCATATAAATTTTCCTTTGAAACATATATTGTATCCGTACCGCCCAAGAATACATCCACATCCGGTTTTGACGATTTGTCGGATAAATCGATTCCTATGATGTACATGTATCTGGTGTCTATATAGTTGGGAAAATACTTGATTTCATCATAACCGAACTCTTTTCTCTCGTTCTTCAGCACATCGGTGTAATAGGGAAGGGGTATGTCAATTTGAGCCTTTTCATAATATCCGTAGCCTAAATTCAGGTACCGGTTGTTAATTAAATAAAAGCTGTCATCAATCACCCTTCCGGATAAATAGCTGCCGTCAAAAAGGTATTCTCTCTCAAGCAGGGGCTTTTCTATGTTTTTGATATCATAAATCAAAACATTGGCCCTGTCTTCAAAATATTTAGGGGGCATTATGGCAGGTTCAGCCAACTCCGCCTCGTCCCCAGCCGGCCTATCCATGATGTAGAAGTAGCTGTTCTGGCCGATTACGATTAATTTTTCTCCTGCTATGAATACTTCGATGATATTGGTATTTTCAGGCACGGGAACCGTGGTAATAATTTTAGGAGCCTTGGGATTTGAATCAATTATCTTTAATCCCTTGTTTGTGCTGATATATATGTATCTGCCGTCATTCTTAATGATATCCCCTTCCTGAACCCCTTCAACCTGGACATTTGTATCCGATTTGTCCATGTTGGAACCTCCCCAGGAATCCGGCCTGGAGGCTTGGGCAGCAGGTGTTTCAGCTTCTATTGCATCATCTGCAATACCGACAATAGGTGCTCTTCCCATCCAAATATAATTGTAAAGCTTTGAATTATACTCCAATAGAGCAATCAGGTTTTCCTTTGTTCCTACGATTGAGATGCCTCTCTCAAGAGGAAAAGTTTTATTTCTGGTTATGTATACCGAGTTTGTGGTTTCATCCCACCTTACCGTGTGCCCTAAGTTTTCGGCTACAAACCTGAGAGGGGCAAAGGTCCTGCTGTTTACCATCCTTGTGGGTACGTCAATATCCTTGATAATACCGTTAACCATCACCTTGTCCTTGCCCAAAATCATTTCAATCTCATTGTTTTCATCCTTGATAACCACTTCCAAAAGATTTTTGTTCCAGTCTACCTTGGCACCCAGCTTTTCAAAAACCCCCCTTAAGGGTATCAGGGTCCTCCCCTTATCTATGAAAGGAGGTACATCAAAATCTACCTTTTCATTATCCACATAAACCTTTATGACATCCTGGGCAAAAGCCGTAACCGTAAAAGATAGAATCAATATCAAGCTTAATAAAACTATTTTATAAGTTTTCTTCATTCATCATCACCTCTCTTTTCCATTAGACGCATTTTAATAAGATCTTGTTCCTAATTATACCATCTTATTTCAATAATAAACACTACAAAAAAAGACGGCTTCCTCTGCCGTCTTTTTAGACCTTGCAAGCAGGGGGGCCTTCCTTCAGCGCATTCCTCCTTCTTTGTCCTTACTCTTAAATGTGCTGCAGCATGTTTCCTCCGGAACACCTGCATTTTTTCCGTTTACTATGATGTCATCAGCCTCACACCGCTCAGATTCGTTATAAACACATTTCACGGCTGCACACATAATATCCGTGTTGGCCCTGGGATCCTCAACAGAGCTTCTTAACCCGGGTTTTTGCTCTATAAATGTATGACAGCTTGTTGAACGGCTTTCATCTGCATTCCTTCCGCTGACGGTTAAGTATGAAGCCGTACACCCTAATCTTTTATTGAAGTAACAATTTGTTACCGTGCATTTAATCTCTGCCATGGCATCTCCTTTCATCGATGGGTTTTTCTTAGTTTATCCCAAAGATGTTTATTTATGCCTTTGGCCTGTAATATGCCAGGAGTAAATCAACCATTCTTCCGTAGCTTCTCACCCCGTCATCTTGATTGTTTGCCTTTAAATAGAGGTCGTTTACCTTGTTGGCTGCATCCGCAAGCTTTGTGTCAAACTCCTTCCAGTAGTTTCTCGAAAATTCCAAATCTTTTTTTACATCCCGGGAATACATATTATACAGTCTGACGAACTCATCATAATCTGTTGAATATAGGGCATTCATTGAATGTACCAAAGCTGACATGGTCCCGCTGTAATAGAAATCATCATATCCGGATTTGATGCTTGCCAAATAGGCTATAAAGTTTGCCTCATCTTCCCTCATAAACCCTCTTAAATGGACTAATTCATGAAGCATGACCGAAGGAACCTGATAGGGAGGTATATGTACATTCACATTGGCTTCAAAGGTATAGGGGAAAAAGACTCCCGTAATTCTAAAATGAGACATTATCTTTGACTGGCTCACCGGTTTTGGAAGAGAAAAATTGCCCCTTAATATTTCATATTCTTCGCTTAATTTATCCATTGAATATCCGGCTCTCCTTGCAGTATCATAATAAGAGTCGTCGACCAGGCTCGCAGTCCCTTCCCGGGTCTTTAACCTCGCCCTGTATTCATTGGCATCCTCAATAAGCAATTCACAAAGCTCAATCAATTCCTGTTTTGAAGACTTTTTTAATTCCAAGCCGGAATAGCGGGTAAACTCATACCTGTAATAGTTTATTCCGCAAAATATTACAAACAAAAAATACGCCGCCGAAATAAAGGAAAGAAGGATAAGGGCATATTTTTTCATATGGTCCCATGTTTTGTCTTTTATGCTTTTAATTATGGCTCTGCCGGTCAGTGTTATTATTGCACCTATTAAAAACATAATTATCAGTTCCGCTGCCGAAAACCTAATTTTCAATGATAAGAGTCCTAGGGTCTCCACAAAAAAAGGATAAATGTTAACAGCATAATACTCTGCAAAGTCAGTGTTGTTTTTTGCTATAAAAATTATTATATATGAAACAAGAATCAGCAAAAGAATCAGCCATCTTTTTTTCATTTTCTACCACTTCCAAAAAAATTTAATGACAAGGGGACACTGGGGACGGTCCTCTTTTGTCCCACTTTCATCACATGGGACAAGAGGGACCGTCCCCTATGTTCCACATGCCTGCTAAACTACTTCATATCCTGCATCTGTTACTGCTTTTGCCAAAACATCTTCCGGAACTTCCTTATTAAGGGTTACTTCTGCCGTCTTTGCTTCTAAGGAAACCACTGCATCTTCTACTCCGTCCACAGCCTTAAGTGCTTTTTCCACTGCTGCCTTGCAATGTCCGCAGCTCATTCCTTCAACCTTCAATGTTTTTTTCATATCATATTCTCCTTTTTCTTTAATATTTTCTTTATCTTGGCTAATACAAATATTATCCTTGTCTTCAATATCTTCATTGTTATTGATAGTACAAATATTCCCTTTGTTTTCTTTATTGTCTTTTTCTTTTACCTTGCCCCCATGGTTTTCGGCTGCCTCGCCGTAATATGCTATGGCATCACGGGTATACCTTTTAGGTTTGAAGAATTTCAATCTCAGTGCGTTTGATACCACGGAAACCGAGCTTAAACTCATGGCAGCTCCTGCAAACATGGGATTGAGCTTCCAGCCCAATATGCCGTAAAAGACTCCCGCTGCCAGGGGTATGCCTATGGTATTGTATATAAATGCCCAGAATAAGTTTTGTTTTATATTTTTTATCGTAGCCTTGCTTAATTGAACTGCCGTAACGGCATCCATCAGATCACTTCTTATAAGCACTATATCCGCCGACTCAATGGCGACATCGGTTCCGGCCCCTATAGCAATACCCACATCGGCTCTGGCAAGGGCCGGCGCATCATTTATACCGTCCCCTATCATGGCAACCTTTCTGCCCTGGTCTTGAATTTTCCTGATTTCTCTTTCCTTATCCTGGGGCAGAACTTCTGCAACGGCTCGCGTAATCCCCAGCTGCCTTCTTATTGCTTCGGCAGTTTTCTTGTTGTCTCCCGTAAGCATTACAACCTCAATACCCATAGCCTCCAATTCCTCAATGGCTGCCTTACTGGTTGATTTAACAATATCAGCCACTGCTATTATACCCCATACCCTGTCTTCATCCGCAAAATACAAGGGGGTTTTTCCTTCATCCGCAAATCTTGCAGATATATCTTCAAAATTTCCGATGTCTATTTTTTGCTCATTAATTAATCGCAAGTTGCCAAGATAATACTTTTTACCCTTAATTACAGCCTTTAATCCTTGGCCGGAAATTGCTTCGAAGTTTTCTACATCATAAAGGTCCAAATTTTGTATCCTTGCTTCTTCAACTAGAGCGTCTGCCAAAGGATGCTCCGACCCCTTTTCTGCAGATGCTGCAATTTTTAACATTTCCAATTCATCAATTCCGTCGGCAACAAGGTCTGTGACCCTTGGCTTGCCCTCGGTAATGGTACCTGTCTTATCCATTACTACGGTTTCAACATGATGGGCTATTTCCAATGCTTCGGCAGACTTAATAAGAATTCCGTTTTCGGCACCCTTTCCGGTACCTACCATTATGGCAGTAGGTGTTGCAAGTCCCAAGGCACAGGGACAAGAAATAACCAGGACGGCAATTCCTATGGAAAGGGCAAACTCGAAATCCGCCCCTAAAAGCAGCCATACTATAGTTGTAGCCACTGCTATGACAATTACAACCGGCACGAAGATACCGCTTATCTTGTCAGCCATCTTTGAAATGGGTGCCTTTGAGGAGCTTGCTTCCTCAACCAACTTGATTATTTGGGACAAGGTGGTGTCATCCCCAACCTTTTCTGCTTCAAACTTAAAGAAGCCGGATTTATTGATGCTTGCTCCCACTACCTTGTCTCCAACCTTCTTCTCTACAGGCATGCTTTCACCTGTAAGCATGGATTCATCTACCGAAGAAGACCCGAATAGGATTGTGCCGTCAACGGGTATTGATTGTCCCGGCTTAACGATTACTATATCCCCCTTTACGACATCTTCAACGGGAATTTCCGCTTCAATTCCATTTCTTTCAACCAAGGCGGTCTTAGGGGATAAGTCCATGAGTTTTCTTATGGCATCGGAGGTTTTGCCCTTAGCTCTTGCTTCCAAAAATTTACCCAAGGTTATCAAGGCTAAAACAACGGAGGCAGACTCAAAATATAAATCCATTGAAAACTGCATAACCATGTCCATATCCATGCGGCCCAGACCGTAGCCTATTTTATAAATGGCATAAACACCGTAAGCCGCAGCTGCCGATGTACCTATGGCAATCAAGGAATCCATGTTGGGTGACCCCTTGAACAAGGTTTTAAATCCAACCTTGTAATACTTGTTGTTGACAACCATCACGGGAAGGCAGAGCAAAAATTGGGTAAATGCAAAAATCAAAGCATTTTCTGCCCCGTGAAATATTCCCGGCAAAGGCCAGTTTAGCATGTGGCCCATTGATATATAGAATAAGGGGGCAGCAAAAGCTAAGGATATTATCACCCTTTTTTTCATTTCTTTAATTTCTGATTTATCGTCCTTTGCCTCCCTTTTGACTTCCTTTTTTTTCTCTTCTGCGGGAGAAGCTCCATAACCGGTGTCTTCGACAACCTTTATTATATCAATATCCCTCAATACCGATTCATCATACTTTACAGTCATGCTGTTAGTGAGCAGGTTCACACTTGCTTCTATAACTCCGTCGGTTTTGTTTATGTTTTTTTCAATTCTTGCGGAACATGCAGAACAAGTCATGCCTGTTACGTCGAATTTTTGTGTCTTCATAAGTGTCACTCCTTTTATTTAGAGACCTTGTTTATTATTGAAATGATTTCATCGATTTTTTCATCTTCATTTCCTTCATTGAAGGCTTCTTTTACACACATATGCAAATGAGCCTTCAAGATTTCATTGTTTGCTTTTTTCAGTATCGACTGGGCTGCTAATATTTGATTTGAAATATCCACGCAATACCTGTCCTCATCAACCATCTTTATTATACCTTCGATTTGTCCCGCGGCAGTTCTTAATAATCTGTTAATCAGTTCCTTATCTGCTTTCATTATTTCACCTCTTTAATACCATACCCCTGGGGGGTGTCTATTTTGATAATAACCTATAGGGCTTTCGATGTCAAGATAAAAAATACGTTGCTTTTTTTATTGTATTTTTGCTTAAAATAAATTCTAATATCCGGCATATAGTTATATTAGTAAAATTTTTGAGGTGGAGAATGAAAAAGGAAAAAATTATAATCGGTACCTTGATATTGACCATAGCCACTACTTCCGTACGCTTCGTGGGGATGTTTTTCAGAATTTACTTAGCCAACACCATAGGGTCGGAAGGAATTGGTTTGTATCAATTGATTCTTTCCTTTTACTTTCTCATGGTCACCCTCGCCACATCGGGAATCAGGGTAGCTATTTCGAAGCTTATTTCTGAAGAGCTTGCCCTGAGGAATTATTCTAACGCCAAAAGAGTCCTTCGCCAGTCCCTAGGCATTTCCATTATCACAGGTTTTACGGCGGGAGCTGTGCTCTATTACTTTGCTGACTACATAGGCTCATCCATATTGAACGATGACAGGACGGTCTTGGCTTTGCTTTACCTGGCTCCCAGCCTTCCCATAATGGCAGTTTCAAACTGCTACAAGGGTTACTTTTATGCCTTGGGCAAGGTGACCCAGCCTTCGATTATACAGATGACCGAGCAATTTGTCAGAATATTTTTGATAGTTTATCTGATGGATACCTTCCTTCCCAAAGGTTTGGAATACGCTTGTGCTGCCATTGCAATCGGAATGACGGCAGAAGAAATATTTGCCTTATTTTTGGTTTGGTTTTTCTACATAATAGATAAAAAGCCCTTTTCCGCCAAGGTGGAGAAAAAGGCGGACAATATGGTTTTTAAAATTTTGGGTATCAGTCTTCCCCTTTCTGCAGCATCCAATATGAACTCAATCCTCAGGACAATAGAAAACACCTTGATACCGGCAAGACTTTTATTATACGGCCTGTCCTCCCAAACAGCCATAAGCCTCTACGGAATGATTAAGGGGATGGTCCTCCCCCTCTTGTTCTTTCCTTCATCCATATTGACATCCCTGTCATCCCTTTTAATTCCTGCGGTAGCAGGTGATAATGCCCTTGCCGATGAAAAAAGCGTCTCAAAAACCTTGTCCCAAGTAATACATTTTACCGCCATTTCTGGAATCTGGGTTGTGGCTGTGTTTGTCTCCTTCCCCGATGAAATCGCCATGGCCGTCTACAATAACCGGCAGGTGGGCTATATGATAAAACTAATATCCTATGTGTGTCCCTTCATGTATTTGAATATGGTCATATCTTCCGCCCTGAATGCCCTTGGTCAGCAGATGAGCTCCTTTGTAGTAAATACTGTTGAATCAGTGCTTAAAATTTCCATCATATACCTGTTTGTGCCTGTCTACGGATTCAATGCATATTTGTTTGCCTTGTTTATTACTACAATACTTAACACAATTTTATACCTTTTCAGGTTACTTCAGGTATCAAGCATTGTTTTTGATATTTCAAATTGGATTATTAAACCTGTCACTGCTGCAATCATTGCAGGAGTTTTATCCAAGTATTCATACCTTATCTTTAAACAAAGCTCCAATCATATACTGGCCTTGGTTTCTTCGATAGGTATATTGTCACTTGTGTACTTAATGGGATTAATCCTATCCAAAAGCATCGATGACAAGGGGACGGGGGTATTGTCATCATTACGATGACAATACCCCCGTCCCCTTGTCATTTTTTCAGCCAATAAAATCATAAATTGGCATTTGTATCATGGCATATTTCTTAAATTGCTCCAAAGAATACATATAAAGGAGTGAGAATATGCATTATGATACAATGAATTTTTTGCTGTTTTTCATTGTTTACGGATTCTTAGGCTTCATATCGGAAACTGTTTTTAGAAGTCTTGCAGACAGAAAGCTCTATATCAGCAGGGGGTTTCTTACCAATGGATTCTGCCCCTTATACGGCATATGCGGGATTTTAATAATAGAAATTTTTATCTTGTGCGAATTGACTATACACAATTCTCTCCATGCGCTTATTGCAGCAACTTTAGGGAGTATTGGTGCGGTAACCCTGCTTGAATATATTGCCGGAAGGATTCTTGACAGGGTATTTCATTGTAAATTATGGGATTACAGCCAGTATCCCTTTAACCTCCATTCCTACATTTGCCCTGAGTTTTCACTTCTCTGGGGAATCCTATCACTTTTATTAGTAAATTTCGTCCATCCTGTAATGGAAGTATTGTTATATGCCATACCCTACAATATAAGAGTTACTGCTATCATTATGGTTTTGTCGATATTGTTTGTAAATGCATCTTACAATATGCGAAAAATCTTATATGGGGAAGGACATTCTTTGAGGAAAGTATAAATTCCTAAAAGAATGTCCTTTTTTCGTATAAACTTATCTAACAATCTTTAAGAAGGAAAAGAACCGTCCTTAAAATTACAAAGTTAGTCTTTGAGAACGAAAAGAACCGTCCCCGGAATTATCCCCGGAATTATTTCAGTTGATTCAGGGCGTTTATAACCTTTGGAACTATTTGTTTCTTTCTTGAAACACATTTGTCTATATAAATACCTTGCCGGACATCTTCTTGGAAAACAAGTTTCATCATTTTTTCCCTTGATGATGTGTAAAAAATATAAGAGCCCTCATTGACAATATCGGTTACCGCCATAATTATCAAATAGTATTTGTCGCCGGTGATATCATCAATGAGCTTGACAAATTCCTCTTTCCTGTTCATGATTTCGTTGATATCCAAGGTGAATACCTGAGAAATGCCCACATTCTTATAAACTAAGTTGAATTTTTTGAAGTCCTGATAAAATATTTCTTCCAATGTTTTGCCTTCCAGGGATGTACCGGCCTTGAACATATCCATGGCATATTCATGTAAATCCAGATCAACAATCTTCAGCAATTCATTGACAGCATACCTGTCTCTTTCGGTTGTGGTGGGTGACTTAAAAAACAGGGTATCAGAGATTATTCCCGACAGCATGAGACCTGCCATATCCTTTGTTATTTCTGTGCCGTTTTCCCTGTACATTTGAAAAACTATAGTGCTGGTGCTCCCCACAGGGGTGTTCCTGAAGCTGATGGGAATTGATGTTTTGATGTCTCCTATTTTGTGATGGTCTATTACTTCCAATATTTCCGCTTCTTCAATGCCGTCGGCGCTTTGATTCATTTCGTTGTGGTCAACTAAGATTACATTTTTCCTCTTAGGGTTGATTAAATGACTCCTGCTCAGCAAACCCAGATACTTTTTATCCTTAGATATTATGGGGAATTTAGAATGCTTGGACTGCTCGATATCCTCCTTGCAGTCATTTAAGTAGTCTTCCTCCGAAAATAGCATAATATCATCCTTTTTCATGATATCATCCACATACTTGGCAAGAGATATATTTTTGGCCGTATAATAGGTCTGGTAAGCCGTGCTTATCATATTAACCTTATTTTGTGCAGCCATTTCAATAAGGTCATCGGTTACCGTCAAATCTCCGGTGACGATTATGAGCTTTACCTTTGATTCGATGGCAAACCCTATGACATCATACCTGTCTCCGGTGATAACTATGGTATTTTCATTTATAATATCTGATTTTCGAAGGGTCTTTTCCTCAAAGGCAGCAACGATTACATTACCCTTGATTGTTTCATCAAATTTCAAAACAGGTTTACCAAGGAGGGTCTCAATTATGTTGTCATACGAGGTGCACAAATAATGCTGGTCGGTATTAATCAAACTCATGGCAATATCCTTCATGGTGATTAAGCCGCACAGCTTGTTCTCATCATCAACTATGGGGAGGGTCCTCAATCTGTTTTCATTCATATGAAAATAAGCAAAGTGTACCGAATTATGTTTTTTAAAAGGCTTTACCCTTTCGTAATCCAAATCCTTTATCTGTATTCTGACATTGTCTAAAATTTCTGGCACATCAACCTTGAAGTATTTTAAAACAAATTCCGTTTCCTTGTTTATATCTCCTAAAGTATATGCCATTGAAGGCTCATTAAGCTGATTTTTCAAATAAGCCAAGGCAATAGCGGAACATACGCTGTCCGTATCGGGAGTTTTATGCCCGAAAATCATGTTATATTTCATATTACACCTCTTCTTGTTAAGTGATAGGGTTATTTTACATTCTGTCCGGCTTACCCGGAGAAGGAAAACAACCATCCCCTAAATTACTCGGAGAACGAAAAGAACCGTCCCTAAAAACAGTCCCTAAAAACAAGAACCGTCCCCAAAATTATTTGAAGCGGAGGTCTTTTCCGTAAAATTTCAAGGGGATAAAATTATTCAATACCCTGGATGTAATCCTGTCCGAATAAGTATCTCTGAGCTGCTCCAAGGACAAATTTGTGGAGATTATTGTTTTTTTCTCGTTTATCATTCTTTCATTAATAATATTGAAAAGCTCGGCATTGGTGAATGAATTGCCCACTTCCGTTCCGAGGTCGTCAATTATAAGCAGATCGCACTCAAAAATCATATTGTAATTAATCCGGTTTTCTTCGCTTTCATTAAGCTTGTTAAACTTGTGGTTTTCTATTATTTCAAATAAGGAAAAAGCGGTTTGATATAATACCGAGACTTCCTTGCTTAAGAGCTCATTGGCGATACAGTTGCACATGAAAGTTTTGCCTAATCCGGTTCCCCCGTAAAACAGGAGGTTCATGTTGGAGGTGTGGAAATTATTGCAAAAATCCTCGCTTATCTCCAAAACATAGTACATATTCTGCCTTGGTGTAAGCTTTTCATTCTTATATTGTTCATTGCTGAAAATATTGATATCGAATGTATTAAAGTTTTCTTTTTCAAGCATGTTAACCATATTTGACATCTGAAAAAGATAGTTTATTATCTGCCTGTTAAAACAGGTGCACCTTTTCCCGTCAGGGGTATAGCCGGTATCCCTGCATTTTTTGCATTCACATTCAAGGTCCAAATAATTGTCGGGAATCTTGTTTTGTCTGTATATTGCTTGTCTTTCCCTTTTCAAATCATCAATTTCCTGCTTTAATTTATCAACTTGAACATCCAGGTCTTCAGGACCGGATAAGTAAATTTTCGACAGTTTTATGCTGGATAAACTCAACTCCTTGTCAATTTCAGCCAGGCGGGGTAAGTCTCTATAGAGTTTTTCTCTTTTTAAGTCTGCTTCATGAGAGGCCTTCAGTCTTTTTTTATTGTATTCGGTCATGATATTTTCAATTATCTGCTTATTCATTTCCGTCTCCTTCCTCCGGAATTGCCAAACCTAATTTATTCAGCTTCTTTTCAAATCTTTCCCTTGCTATTTTCTCTAAATCTTCTCCTGTAATGTCATCGCTTTGGATAAAATTATGAAATTTATTTTTGGTTTTTGAGCTTTCTTTTCTTGTCTTACCGGGTTTTTTGTCATTTTTTAAGTCTTCTATGGTTTTATAACCGTTTTTGTACCAGTCATCCAAGATCTTGTCGAAATAATTTAAGTTAGGATTGTTGATTTTTGTCGAATTATCCAGGCACCTTAAAATCATTTCCATAGAAAATTCCCATTCATCTATCCATTTGTCGATTAATCTCATTTCAGCCTCAGTCAGGGTCCTGTTAAAGCCTAAGGCCTTGCTTATCCTAGAGTATGTTGAGAACCTGTCGTTGCGTTTTTCAAGATACTCAACCATTGTGTCCATATCCACCACTCCGGCATCATACCAGGCGGAAACTACGGATTCTATGTAGCTGAATCTCTTTACTTTTTTGTTGTTGACAGAGTAGCTGAAGGCTTGAGCCATAATATAGGGAGAAGTTTTATACTTGTTGAGCCAGGTTATTATTTTCTGCTTTTCGCTTATTTTTAAAGGTCTCCCCAGCATATCTTCTATTTCTTCCATCATGGTTTTTATCTCAGGATTCTTGGCAGCGGAGATTAACTTGTCGTTATCGGCATACTGATTGGTCTTAGCCTTATGTATATGCTTGTACACCTTATCCATATAGTATTGCTTGAGATTTACAAATTCTACTATATAGTTATACTCATCCTCCGTTTCATGCTTTATGACTATACCTTCGCTTTCCCAGTAATTCCATGCATTTAATACATCCGTCAAAGGTATTTTTAAATTTTTTGCAAGAGTTTCGTTGTTGAAGGACTGCCTTTCTTTGGCCCATTTGTACCCCATGAGGTATACCTTCACGTAAGTTCCGTCGGCATCAGGCATATAGTCATTGATAAAAATATTATCTATGGGGGTATCTCCCAATTCATACTGCATTTCTTCAAGAATAAAGTACATGAATAACTCCTTCTTTATTAATTATTCTTCATTTACTTTGTGATGTTATTGTAATAATCTTATTATGATATTGTGAAAACATTTTCTAATTATAATATTGACATTTTGGGATAAAATCGAATATAATGAACAAAGATATATTAAGGAAACTTATTAACCTTATTATATCATTTTTTTATATAAAATAAAAACACTATTTTATTGTGATATGTGTTAAATAATTCGGCTGGGAAGTAATTGATATGAAACTTAAAAATTTACCATTTATCATGTATAATAAAAATTTAAATCAAAAAGTATTTAAGCAATTCGATGAAAAAAAAGATAGACAACCTCTCCCGATTACCAAACGAGTCAAAGGAACAATCGCATTATTACTGGCAACAACAATGATATTAAGCCTGATGTACACATCCGATTATTTAAAAACCCACGAAAACAACGTATATGCAACCGACAGTTTCACCATAATGTCCCAAGAAAACGAACTGTGCCGGGTAAGGGACCCGGAACTCTTAGATAAAACACTGAAGAAAATAGATAAAGAGTTAGAAAATAAGTTCAATCATGAAATTAAGATAGAAAGCAAATTCGACATAGTAGCATCTAAGGCAAAAGATAATGAAATAGCAACCGAAGAAGAGCTTTACGAATTGATTAAATCAAATATAGTATATTCCATCATGGCATACCAAATAAATGTTAACGGAGAAAAGATAGGAATAGTCAATTCGGAATATGAGGCAAAAAGCATAATTGAAGAAGTTAAGAATTATTTCACCAAGGATTATGACAAAGAGACACTGCTGGAAGTCACCACCGTCGAAGACATAGAAATAAAACAGGTAAAAGCAACAAATGCCGAAATTCAAGATAAAGATAAACTAATCGATTACATAATTAAAGGAACCAACGAAGAAAAGAAATACACAGTAGAAAAAGGCGACTCCTTCTGGACCATAGCAGAGCACTTCGACATGGATTTGGAAGAGTTGCTGTTAGCAAACTCGGCAACCGAAGACGATATTCTCCAAATCGGTGATGAATTAAATTTAATAGTACCAAAACCCTTTATAAATGTACAAGTGAAGCGAAAAGTAGTACAAGAAGAAAAGATGCCTTATGAAACGGAATACACATACGTTTCATATATGTACAACGATGAAGAAATAGTTACAAAACGGGGTAAATACGGTATTTCGGAAATTGAAGCAATTGTGACCGAACAAAACGGCCTTGTAGTTGCAAAAGAAGTATTGTCGGAAAAAGTGATTACGGAACCGGTAACACAAATTGTAACAACAGGAACACAAGAACCACCGCCCTCGCAAGGGACTGGATACTTTATAAATCCTCTACCCGGCTCAATGATAACTTCCCGGTTCGGGTCCAGGGCAGGAGGCTTCCACTTGGGTCAGGATATGGCAAAGGCAGCAGGGTCTGCCATTAAGGCAGCAGATGGAGGTACGGTACTGTTTGCAGGCTGGTCAGGAAGCTACGGTTACATGGTGGACATAGACCATGGAGGCGGTTTTACCACAAGATATGCCCATTGCAGCGACATTTACGTATCCGTGGGAGAAAAGGTCTACCAGGGCAAAATAATAGCAGCGGTAGGCTCTACGGGAGTATCATCGGGACCTCATCTGCACTTTGAAGTAAGAAAATACGGCTCGGTAGTAAACCCGGCCTCATATATAGGAACCCAATACAGGTAATGTTTCAGACAGACAAAAATCAAAGCCGATAAAAATTTATCGGCTTTTTTGATTGCCTAATAATTTCTTGCTTTGACCCTTGGAAGCATTATCAGTAAATTATATACTGACAAATTATAACTCTTTTATTAAAAAATATTTCTTGCTTTTTTATTTCTTTCGTTATAAGATGAAAAAGTATTTTGCTATGGGCACCCCCATAAACTTATAAAGGACGGACAAATGTTATATTTAGACACTAAATTTATGGAAGTAGCACTTCCGATTATTGAACATGAAGAATATCAGCAAATGAGATATATTAAACACCATGATGAAAGTGTTTTTGACCATTCCATGAAGGTTGCATATTATGCATACAAAATAGCTCACAGGAGAAATTTGGACTGGGAATCAACGATAAGAGGAGCCTTGCTCCACGACTTTTTTCTGTATAAATTTAAAAAATGTTTCAGCTTAAGGTTAATAACAGACTCCATAAAACATGCTATTATACATCCCCTGATTGCATTTGAAAATGCGGTTAAATATTTTGAACTTAACGAAAAAGAAGAAAATATTATAAAAGGCCACATGTTTCCTTTTGGTTTTCCAAGATCAAAAGAAGCATGGATTGTAAGCTTTGTGGACAAGTATATTGCAGTATTTGAATACTCTTCCAATTTTAAGAAAATGATGCTGAGAAAGCAGCCCGCATAACAGTCAGAATAAATATTATAACCCATCGTGACATTGCAATAAATACCCGAGCTTCAGCCCGAAGAATCTCATAAGATCCTTGGCATTCGCTCAGGATGACAAAATGAAGAACCCAAAAGCCATAGAAAACTTCTCTGGCTTTTTTATATTTCTGCAGATGTCTTTTTTTATGTTTTATAATTAATCTGTTTAATTTCCACATAAATGGGTAATATTTAAATATATATTAATAAATACTTGAAAGGGGCTGACTAAATGAAAATATCCATCTATAGCAAGAATTTGCAACTTACCGATGCATTAAGAGAGGCATCAATGAAAAAGTTAAGGCGGCTGGATAAATTTTTTCAACAGGACGTTGAGGCAAAAGTAGTTTTGAGCATTGAAAAGAAAATACATAAGGTAGAAGTAACCATTCCCTTCAACGGCAGAATCGTACGAGTTGAAGAAACCTCCGACGACATGTATAATGCATTAGACGAAGCAGTGGAATCCTTGGAGCAACAAATAAGAAAATACAAAACAAAGCTGCAGAACAAAAGACATGCAAACGAGTCAATAAAATTTGAAAACATAGAGCCCTTGGAAGGTGAAGATGAAGAAGAATACAAGGTTGTAAAAACCAAGCGTTTTGCAATCAAGCCCATGAGTATAGAAGAAGCAATACTACAAATGGATTTGTTGAAACATAATTTCTTTGTTTTCTTGAATGCTGATACGGATGAAGTAAATGTGGTTTATAGGAGAAAAGATGCTAATTACGGTTTGATTGAACCGGAATTGTAATACCTCCCTCTTAATTATAAATTTTAGTGAAAAGACGCCGCCTGCGTCTTTTTGCTTTTTATATTTTTATACCTTTTTTGCAAGCGATATCCTTCCCTATTATCAGAGAAGAAATACGTTTGCATGTTTGTCGAATATTGTATAAATTTCGACTATTTTTTGTGCTCATAATTATACCTTGTTAATAAATTAGTGGATGATTGAAGTTATCCACAATCGTGGATAAATTGTTTTAATTACCCATATTATTTAACGTTGGAATTTCAACATAAAATATTTTCGATTTTATTTAAAAAAACTCTTGACAAATATTTCCCTTAAAGTCCTCAAATTAAATAGTTGTTAACAATTTAATCCACAGCTGTGGATAAGTTGAAAACAAATAGAACATATCTTCTGTTTTATGGATATTGTTAATTTTATTTAATTGGTTTTAATCTAATTTAATTAGTTAAATCTTTTGTCCTGAATCAGGAATGTTAATTTTTTATTTTTGTGAATATTTACAAACCCTTACCCCTTGTAATTTTATAAAACCAATTATTTTTATACATCTTGTTTACAAGTGCATGACTAATTTTCTATGTATGAACAAAACTTGTCCTCTTGAATATAATGTCCCAGGATGTGATAATATGCTTAAAAATATAATTGATATTGCAATTCCAATCTTAACCGTTTTTTTTGGGACCTTGTCGGCATACTTCAGGGTACATGACCAGCTGAGAAGGCGGTCAATTAAATATATTGCCGAGGCTGAAGAATTATACAAGGATAGTACAAAAGCAGGAGGACAGAAGTTTTCTTGGGTGGTGGATAATTTATATGAACTGATCCCTCCTCCCCTGAAGGTGATAATTACAAAAAAATGCATTGAAATAATTGTCCAATCCTCTTTTGACGCCATTGAAGATTATGCAAAAATGCAGTTAGATATGGCAGTCGAAAAATACCTTAAACATTTTAGTGATGGGAAATCAGGAGATTTTATCGATTTTATAAGGAATGATGCAGAATGATCCGATTAAGACACCTGCCCTTAGACAGCATTTCAGTGACCAGCCCTTACGGTAAGAGAAGCATAACCATAAACAAGAGGTATTATTGGTGGCACAACGGAACAGATTTCAGAGCTCAACTTAACAGTCCCGTATATGCAGTATCGGATGGGGCGGTGAGAGCTGCAAGATACGATAATAGCTATGGTTATTATATAGCCATAGACCACGGCAGATTCGGCACCTTGTATGCCCACCTTTCGCGCATGAATGTTACAGAGGGAAATCTCGTAAGGGCAGGGCAAATAATCGGTTACGCGGGAAGTACCGGTGATTCTACGGGTCCCCACCTGCATTTTGAAATAAGGCTTGGCACTTACGAAAACTTTTGGGACAGGGCTCACTGTGATACCGGTGTTTTCATGAACACTGCCGACCCCATGCTTTTTATTGAAGACCTTCTTAAAAAGGACGATGATTTAAGCGTCGATGAAGCCATAGACCTTGTCCAATCAGCTGCAGGCCTGGAAGACAAAACCATGGAGTACCTGGCAAGGCACTACAGATTTGGGGATGACTTAATAAAGAAGTTAGCAAGAGCAATAAAATAGCAGGATTGTCATCCTGAGCGTAGACGAAGGATCTCATGAGATGCTTCGGGCTGAAGCCCTCAGAACCGGGCCGCTTCCCGCATCCTAAAACTTATCATAGTATATTTTATCCGGGGGCACATTCTTTTTCACCAAGGCTTCTACTATTGAATCAATCATGGCAGGACTGCCGCACAGGTATGCGGAATAATTACTTCCGTCTTCGATATGTTTTTCTATGGCCTGAGGCACCCGGCCCCTTTCTCCCTTCCACTCGGGGGATTCCTCCCTTGACAAGGCAGGTATAAATTTTAAATTAAGCTTTTCTTCAAAAGCCTTAATTTTATCAAGTAAGAATAAATCTTCCATTGTTCTGGCTCCGAAGAAAAACAATGTATCCCTCATAATATTGTTATCAGCCATATACTGGAGGATTGATATTAATGGAGCCATGCCCGTTCCGGCACCTGCCAATACTATCGGGCCTTCACCCTCGTGATAATAAAAGTCTCCGTAAGGCCCGTTTATATAAGCCGTATCCCCTTCCTTCAAATGATAATGAACGTAGGTTGTGGCTATTCCCCCCGTATAGCCTATCAATAATTCAAGGGTATGTTTATCATTTACGGATGAAGCAATTGAATATGCCCTGTAAACTTCTTCGTCATTCCCTTCATAGGCGGGAGCCTTTAGCTGGACATACTGGCCCGGCTTGAAATTTATTTCTTCCTCTCCCAAATTGAAAGTAAGCTTTTTTATGGTAGATGTGAGTTTTTCCATCTTTTCCACAACAACGGCATATTCTTTAACATTAAATAAGTCTTCCGGAATTTCTATCCTTATATTTTGCTTTACCTTGCATTGGCAGGACAGCCTGGTATAATTATCCAGTTCCTCCTTGGTAAGAAGAGGCTTTTCCGTTGCAAGGACAGGGCCTCCTCCTTCCAGGACCACAACCTTGCAGTAGCCGCAGGTTCCTTTACCTCCACAGGCTGAGGGTATGAAAATTTTTTCATTTCTTAATGTATCCAGGAGGCTGGTCCCGCCCTTGACCGTATAGTTTTTATCTTCATTTATTGTAAGTGTAACATCTCCGTAATTGTTGACAGTCCTGTCCGAAATGGTCAGTATGGCTGCAAGAACTGCGGAAATTCCCGAAAACACTACAATTGTCATAATAATCGTATCCATAAGGCCTCCTATTGAATTTGAACCATACCGCTGAAACCAATGAAGGCTAAGGCCATGATTCCCGTTATTATTAAAGTTATGGGAACTCCCCTCAATCCCTCCGGTATGGAGTTTTCATTGAGCTTTGCCCTTATTCCGGCCATCGCAGTAATGGCAAGAGCCCAGCCCAGGCCTGAGCCCACCGCGAAAGCAAAAGTTTGTATAAAATTATACTGCCTTGTAACCATAAACAAGGACACTCCAAGTATGGCACAATTAACGGTAATGAGAGGCAAAAATATCCCCAAGGCGTAATACAGGGTAGGCAGGTACCTGTCCATTACCATTTCCAGGAGCTGAACAAAGGCTGCAATAACCAAAATAAACAAGATGTACATTAAGTATTCCAGCCCCAAGGGCAGGAGAATATACCAATATACAAAATAATTCAGGACGGTTGTAGCCGAAAGAACCATTGTAACGGCAATTCCTAAGCCCAAAGCCGTCGGTATTTCTCTTGAGACCGCAATAAATGAGCACATTCCCAAGAAATTTGAGAAAATCATGTTGCTGGTAAAAATAGAAGCTATAAATATTATGAAAGGATGGACTTGAATCATTTTTTCTCAACTCCTTCCCTTTGTTTTTTCAGACGGTTATTGTTAAAAACCCACATTATGCAAGCAAGTATGAAAAATGCCGAAGGGGGCATAACCATCAAGGTCCACCTTGTAATTGATTGTGGAATAAGACTGATTCCAAAAATACTTCCAAAACCTAAAATTTCCCTTATGAAAGATATTGTCAATAAAACCGCCGTATAACCCAAACCTGATGCAAGACCGTCAAAAAATGACGGCATAGGCGGATTAGACTGGGCAAATCCTTCAGCCCTCCCCATTATAATACAGTTGGTAATAATTAGTCCTACATAGGGGCCTAAGGCTTTGCTCATTTCAGGCATGTAAGCCTTCAAATATATATCCACCATAATTACATATGCGGAAATTATCAGAACCTGCACCATCATTCGAATATGCTTGGGTGTGTGGTCCTTTAAAAGGGATACGGTCAAGGATGAAAAAGCAGTTACCAGGGACAAGGCAATTCCCATGATGAGGGAATTCATCATTAAATTTGTTACGGCCAAGGCGGAGCAAATACCGATTACCTGCACCAATACGGGATTATCGGTGAATATTCCTTTGATAAAAATCTTTTTTACTTCCTTCTTGGTCATTTACTCCACCTCCCGGAAAAACAGCTTAATGTTTTCATTTACAATCTTTACTACAGCGGCGGATGTCTGGGTTGCACCTGCGATGGCATCCACATTGCTGTCCGGCTGGGGAGATGAAATGATGAAATTATCCGTCTTGCCTGATATATCAATCCCCCTGTACTGGTCTTTATATGAGTTTTCGGATATCCTCCCTCCCAGACCCGGAGTTTCTGACTGGGTCACAAACTCAATTCCGATGATTTCAGTATAATCCTTGTTTAATCCTACATATCCTGTAATAGACCCCCATAGCCCTGCCCCGTTAATCGGAACAGCGTACCCTATTTCCTGCCCTCCTTCTACCAAGGCATAGCCTTTTAGGTCTCCCCACTGTTTTTCAATGACATTCTCGTTAAATACTCTTTCAATATCCTTGTCCGTCCCGCCATCCGGCACCATATCGAAAATATAAAGAATTTTTTGCCTGAGCTGGTTTTGCTGATTAAAGGCAATCGTATCGGCAGTGACGTAATTTAAACCAGCCAAGACCGTTATGAATACTGCGGTAACTAAGGCCATGAATATTATGGGATAAATAAATGAATTCTTCATGCTGTCACCACCTTGTTTTTCTTTTTGTTTTCTGCTTCTTTTACAAAATAATCAATTATGGGTGCAAATGTATTGCCCATTAATATTGCAAACATCATCCCCCCGTTAAATAGGGACAGGGCTCTGATAAGGACCGTGACCAGACCGATTATTATTCCGAAAATCCATTTGCCCTTTTTTGTCTTGGCTGCACTTATGGGGTCGGTTGCCATAAAAACCGTACCAAACAAAAATCCTCCCATCATCATTCCATATATGGGATTTATACCATCATAAAAATAATGCATTAAACTACCGGCAGCAAAAAAACCAATCAAGCACCCTAACATAATCTCTAAGGATGCAGTCTTGGTATAAACCAAATATATTGCAGCCAATATTATTAAAATCTTGTAGGTCTCTCCCACAGCTCCCGGAATGTTTCCCAAAATCAAAGAATTTAAGCCCATGATTTCTTCAATTGTATTATATGAAATCATGGGGGTTGCCTCTGATACAGCATCAATCCCTGCTGTCAAATAGGTGGAAAACCCACCGGGGAAGCCCCTTGCCGCTTCATTCCATACAATTGTCATAGGATTTGGGAAGTTAACATAAATAAAGGCTCTCCCCACCAAGGCAGGATTAAAGACATTTCTGCCAAACCCTCCAAAAGACATTTTGCCGAATATCACGCCAAAGATAATTCCTGTTACTGCAATCCAGTAAGGTATGGAGGCCGGCAAGGTCATGGTGTAGAGCACACAGGTAACAAATACGGCCTCGGAAGCTTTGTTCTTATAATGCTTCTCCCACAAGTATTCCGCACTGGTGCCTGCAATCGTTACCACAAGGAGCAAAAGAAGAACTCTCAGCCCATAATTATAAACAGATAATATAATTATTGGAATTAGTGACAACAAAACCGTTCGCATCATTTTTTGTTTTCTGAAGTTTAAGCTTAAAACATCCAATCTATCCCTCCATTCAGCATATACATCTATCCCCTATGCCATTAATCAGATAATATCCTTATACCCTAATTATCTGTCTTATAACAGTTATTACAAAAAAATTGTTTACAAAGGGTTTTTTGTGGTATATTAGTATTGTTAAACATTTATTTAAGAGGAGGATATTATGGCAGGTTTTGGAAACCCATTCGGTGCAAACGTACCGAGAAAACTGACTAAAGATGAACTCATTCAGGCTGTAAGGCTGAATATTGCAGGTGAATTGGAGGCTATTTACGTTTACGATGCGCATATTCAAGCCACCGATGACATTGTTGCAAAGAAAATCATCGGAGACATAAGGGACGAAGAAAAGGCCCATGTAGGCGAATTATTGACCCTGCTTAAGTATTTAGACCCCAAAGAAGCACAATTCCTCAATGAAGGAGAAGAAGAAGTAAGAGAAATGCTTGAAGAGCTTAATATCAGCATTGAGCCGGCACCATCAACAGAAACAAACACCAATAGCAGTACCGTTGGAAGCTTATTAAAAGAATAGGAGGTATAGTATGGATTTTTTATCAAGAGAAGGCTCGCCCATTTCCGCAGAATTATGGTCAAAAATTGACGACCAAGTTATATCAATGGCTAAAAAAGTTCTTGTGGGAAGAAGATTTCTACATATTTACGGACCATTGGGAGCAGGAGTGCAGAGCATAAATATAGATGATACCACTGAATTAGGAGAAACAGAAGGCGAAATAGTTCAAATAAAGGGAAGGAAATTTGCGCAAATACCTTTACTAAATCAAGATTTCAACCTCTTGTGGAGAGACCTTGAGCTCAGCGAAAAAACAGGAATGCCTGTTGATTTGTCTTCAGCATTACAGGCAAGCGCAGAAATTTCAAAAAAAGAAGATGATTTGATTTTTAACGGCAATAAAGAATTAGGTTATGAAGGACTCCTTACGGCTAAAGGAATCACAAAATTAGAGCTAAGCAACTGGGAAGAGGGTGAAAACCCCGTGAAAGACGTGGCAGCCGGCTTGTCTAATTTATTTGATAAGGGATTAGTAGGAAGAAAAGCATTAATTATAAGTTCGGACCTATTAGTCAAACTTCAAAGAATTCAACCCGGAACCGGTATTACGGAATACGAAAGACTAAGCAAATTAGTAGACGGCAATATTTATTACACAAAAGTAATAGGCAGTAAAAAGGCAGTCCTCGTTTGCTCCGAGCCCCAATATATGGACTTGGTTGTTGGTCAGGACATGGCTACATCATACCTTGAAACAAAAGATCTAAATCATATATTCAGAATTCTTGAAACAGTCCTTTTAAGAATCAAAAATAAAAACGCCGTTGTGGTATTTGAATAAAACATGGCACATTTGTGTCATTCCTAACACAAACCGTGTCATCCTGAATACGAATCGCATCATACTGAGGGCTTCAGCCCTCGTAATTCTGAACGCAAGTGAAGAATCTCATAAGCCAAAGAATAAATTCTTTGGCTTTTTTAAGTGTTATCTTGAGCACAAGTAGTGTCATTGCTATAAATAACCCGCAGGGTGTCATTGCTATGAATAACTCATAAACTGTTATTCTGAGAGCTTTAGCTCGAAGAATCTCATCTTTACTTCTTCAATTTAACCGCCATTATTGCCTTTAATCGTTCCATATCATAATAAAACTTAGCCATCACTCCGGCAGTTGTTTTCTGAGCCAT
>FZPS01000163.1_pt247 | contig 96522 bp, 73 predicted proteins | sample 1817821 | NCBI WGS metagenome assembly FZPS01 (sample SAMEA104158645, study PRJEB21678) | metagenome | place: Germany | collected 2015-04-21
GTGGCGATGGTAAGGTGTTTACGAGAAGGGGATTCTTCGGTCGCCCCAAAAAACAGGGCTCCCTCAGAATGACAGTACTGGAAAGACAGTCGCCGGAATGGCACAATACCAGGGGAAAGAGCGCGGCATGACAGGTAAAGAGCCCCCCCCCGCTAAAATGCGGGGGCAGTTTGAACCATAGTTTCAAGTAGTGCCCCCGATCAGGAAATATACGGCTTCCGGGATATTTTTGTCAGTGTCCTTTCCTTTCTACTGCAGAAACTTGTCTGCCTCGGTTTCGGCCATACCCGGGTGCAGTGCCTCGTTGAGCCCGCCGGCTATGGCCATGGAGATGTCATCCATGAATGTATCAATCTCCTTGGGGGTTACCATCAGTTGATCGATAAATGGTTCTTGAACCTCCTCTATGAGGCGTTTCCTTTCTTCCCAATTCAAGTTTTCAAGGGCATTAGCCAGAGCGTGGGCTTCCGAAGATTGTCTTTTCATCTCTTCGATGAGAACATTTATCGCTTCATTGGCGATCGTGCTTGCCCCTACAACGGTGGGAACCCCGATGGCGATCGTGGGTACCCCCATGGTGCTCTGATTGATGGCCATCCTTTCATTTTTGACTCCCGAGCCGGGAACAACACCGGTATCGGAAAGTTGGACAGTGGTATGCAACCTTTCTAGCCTGTAGGCAGCCAAAGCGTCCACGGCAATGATCAGATCGGGGTCAATCCTCTGGGCTACACCCTGGATGATCTCGCTGGTTTCAATGCCGGTAAGCCCCATCACCCCGGGAGACAATGCCGCTACACGTCGAAATCCCTTTCCTGATAAACCGAAGGGGTCCTGCCCATCGAAGATATGACGTGTAACCAGCAAGTCTTCAACCACCTTGGGACCCAGTGCATCGGGAGTCACATTCCAGTTACCCAGGCCTATCACGAGGATGGACATACCCGGTTTCTCATGAAAACCGGCCATCTCCGTTATTTCCCGGGCCAGGATCTGGCTGATACGATTCTGCAAGCTGGCACTTTTCTTTTTCAGGTCAGGGGATTCGATGGTAACATACTTGCCGATCGGTTTGCCAAGCTGTGAAGAAGCTTCATCCGTCAAAACCGTCACCTTCGTCACCTTGATGCCATCCTCATCCTTTATTTCTTCCTTGACTCCCGGAATTTCAGCTGCTGTTCCTTCCCTGATAACCTCGTTGGCCTCGAGTGCCAGATCGGTCCTGATATTGTACCCGGGAACAAAGCCGTCACGGTATTCTGGGCTACAGGTCAAATCCAATTTCCTCCTTTGTCAACGCAACTCCGTCGGAACAAACAGGTCGATCACTCCGATAACGATAGCCGCAAGGATTGCACCGATAATACTGACGTTCATGCCGGGAACAACATACTGGGCCAGAAAGATAATCACCGCCGACACTATGAAACCGACCAGCCCCCTGTTTTGCGGGGAAATCCTGCGGCCAAAAAAGCTTTCGGCGATGAATCCCAGCAGAGCAATAACCACCGCGGCGATCAGAGCATGCCCGAAGCTGAGCTGCGCAAATCCGGGCAATATGAAGCTTACCACCATCAACACTATCGCCGACACGATAAAGCGGACAATCAAACCTAGCATCTTTTCACCTCCCTTGCAGGATTTTTGTTACTGAATTTATCATAACCAAAAGGTTATTTTATATGCTTTTTTCATGCTCGTCGCTTTTGTGCCAGAGAACTCCGGCAACATGGAAATCCGGAGGGAACCCCGCTGCCGGGCAACCGGGGATTTCAATTGCCGATGTTGCAGCGCAAATCATGACCGCAATGACCCCGGCAAGTTTTTTTACCCATTTTGCTTTTTTTCCCGGGAACATCACAGTTGGTATAAAAGTTTTGCAGGCCGGATGTTGCAATATGTATTTTTAAATGGTAAACTTTTAAAGTGTTGCTTGCCATACCATTGTTGTCTGCTATTTTTTGTTTATTTTTTTGATCATGAGGAGGTGAAGCCGTGCCCACGAAGCTGTCTGCCAAAAAAAGAGTCCGGCAAACGATAACCAGGACAGCCCGCAACCGGGCTGAAAAAAGCCGGTTGAACACTTCCATACGCCGTTTCATCGAAGCTCTGGAAGATAAAGATGAAGAATCCATGGAGCTACGTTTCAGAGAAGCTGTACGTACCATCGACAAGACGGCAAGCAAAGGAGTTATTCACAAGAACAATGCTGCCCGTAAAAAATCGCGGTTGTACAAACTGTATCAGAAGAGCAGGGAACAGTAATCACCTTGCGTCAGGCCCGGAAAAGGACAGGATAACCCAACCTGTCTTTTTTATTTTGCACTGCAATCGGTTCCGGCAAATGTAGCGGTGGCATACATCAAAAAGTACAGGTAACAAAAAAAAGCCGGGTTTGCAAGTCATTGTTTGACAATAAACAAACAGGAGGATATCGTATGCGAGGCTTGAATTTGCGTGTAATCGTGGGATTGGTGATCCTTGTTGCCGGGGTACTCTGGCTGCTGCAGGATTTCGGCGTGATCGATACAACCGCTTTCAATTTGTGGAGTTACTGGCCGCTCATTCCCCTGTTCGTTGGCCTCAACTGGCTTGTTCTTTCCTTCCGCATCTCCGGCATCTTCTCCGGAAAGAGATCTTTTTTCCCCTGGGGGCAGTTCATCTCGGCCCTGATCATGATGGCCATCGGGGTTCTCTATCTGGGGAGGAATGTGGGACTGCTCGAAGCGGCGATGATCAAAAGGTTCTGGCAGTTACTCCTGCCCGTGCTGTTGATTCTTCTCGGATCAATGCTACTCGGTAAACGGAGTCCCACGAAAAAAAATAACTGCCTGGCTTTCATGAGCAGGGTCGATACAGGCCACCGGAAGCCATGGAAACTGGAAAGTGGCAACTATCTGGCCTTCATGGGCGGAATCAATCTGGACCTGACCGATGCGGAGGTAGGCAGCGAAGATATTTTTCTGGATCTGACCGCCTTCATGGGAGGAGTCGAGGTAAAGGTTCCCCGGGATCTGCCGGTGATCTGTGAAGGAAATGCCTTCCTCGGCGGCATTTCTTTCCTAGGCCGGGAGGAGGGAGGTATCGTCACCAGCCAGAAGATCGAATACAATATCGATGGTGACGATGACAGGCTCGTACACATCTATGCCCGGTCGGTGATGGGTGGGATCAAGATAAAAAATAGCGACTAGAGAAACCTCCTGCCGGGGGTCAGGGCATGAAAGAGGCGATGCGCCCGATCAGCAACTCCAGGGCCAGCTCGGGTTCCGTTTTTCCCGTTTTGATCCGAAGATCGGTCTCCTGAATGATACGGATTATCTCCCGCAGTTCTTCCCGTCGGTAAGTTCGAGCCTGGCGAAAGAGCTTGTCTGCCACAAAAGGATGGACCCCCAGCCTGGAAATGGCAGCGGACCGCTTGACCCCTTCTTCCCGGAGGGAGTGGGCTTTCAAAATAAGGCGGAACTGCCGGGCCACCATGTGAAGGATCTGTAGCGGCGGGGTGTGGAGAGCAAGCAGGGCTTTCAGATAGCGGAAAGATTTTTCCGGCACCCCCTCCCCCAGAGCATCCACAAGATTGAAAATGTTACCGCGGGGATCACTGTAAACCAGTTTATCGACCAGCTCCTCGGTTACGATCTTCTCGTCGGTGTGCATGTAGGAAACAATTTTGGATATCTCGCTATCCACTCGCCGAAGATCGCTTTCGGCAATGAACAGCAACTTGTCCAGAGCCCGGGGATCGGCTTTTTTATCATGGGCATGCAGACGACTCCTGACCCATGCATCGAGATCCCTTCCTTTCAAGGGGGAGAAGATGACCACCGCATCGGATTCTTGCAGAAAACGGAAAAAACTCCTGCGCCGATCCACCTCGGCTGCCCTGAAGACAATGATATGCTCGATTTCCGGATGCGAATTCTGCTGTTCCTGAAAAACCGCGAGGGCTTCTTTGATTCTTTTCTCTTCTCCGTCTGTTTTTCCGGATTTCCCCGACCGTACGTCACCCGTGGCGGCAGGCTTCTTTTTTTGGGGATGCGCTGTTGAAAACAGCAAGGGAAAATCATCGATCAACACGATTTTTCGCCCCGTGGAAAAAAGCGTGGGCATCCCCAGATCGACAATTATTTCTATCAGATTTGCCTCGTGCCCTTCTATTTTCCGAAACCCGGTATTTGCTTCATCCCCTTGAAGAAATTTCTCTCGCAGAAGGCCGAGCCATAGTTCCTGCAGGTAGTCCTCACCACCGGTCAACAGGTAGAGCGGCGAAAACCTGCCCGCGCGTATGTCCTGAAATGATTGTTTTGATGTGATCATATTATTCCTCTTTTCGTTTTGATCGATCGCTTCCGGCCACACCTAGCCGGAGCGCCGGAACCTCCGGAAAGCCACCAGAAAAAAGACAAGCACCGTATAGATTTCCAGCCGCCCGAGGATCATCAGGAAAGCGAGGAAACATAAGCCCGGAAGGGGGATACTGCCATATCCGGGCAACGAACCGATGAGTCCAAAACCGGCGCCTACGTTGCTCAGGGAAGCAGCCGCCGCGGAAAAGGAGGTGGTCAGATCCAGACCCATCCCCGCAAGCACAAGGGCCCCCAGGGCGGAAGCGCTCATATACAGAAAAATGAAAGCAACCGCATTGCGCAAAACATCTTCCGGGATGGGGCGGTCCCCAAGCTTGACCGTACTCACCGCCGCTGGATGAACAAACCTGTATATCTCACGATAAACGAATTTGCCCAGCAACATGATGCGTACAAGCTTGATCCCTCCGGCAGTAGATCCCCCCGGACCACCGATGAACGTGCACATGAAAAGCAATGCTTTGCTGAAAACGGGCCAGGCATCGAAGTTAACCGAACTGAATCCGGTGGTGCTGATAATCGAGGAAACCTGGAAGGAGGCACGGCGCATCGTTTCGCCAACTCCATCATGTGAATGAATATTGAAAGCAACAAGGATGGTGACCAGCAGGACGAAAAAAAGATAGAATCGCAACTCCGGATTGCGGAAAAAGTTTCTGAAATCACCGCGGAGCAACTGATAGTATAGGGCAAAATTCACGGCGGCCACCAGCATGAAAACAATGATGATCATCTCCGCCGCGGGGTTTCCCAGGGAGGCCACGCCGGAATTCAGGGTTGAAAATCCACCCGTGGGCATGGTGGTCAGAGCATGGTTGAGGGCATGATAGAAAGGGAGGCCGACCAGCATGAGTAGCGCCGTCTGCAACATGGTCAGGACAACGTAAATATACCAGAGTTTCCTGGCCATCTCCGCAACGCGGGGCACGACGCGATCGGCAAAAACTCCGGGCACCTCGGCCCGGAAAAGATTCATGCCATGCAAACCCAGCCGTGGCAGAAGGGCGACAAAAAGAGCGATGATGCCCATCCCCCCCAACCACTGCGTCAGGCTGCGCCAGAGCAGCAACCCTGCCGGTACCGCTTCCACATCGTTGATCACGGTGGCCCCGGTGGTCGTGAATCCGGATATGGATTCAAAGCAAGCAGCGGTAAAACTGTCAAACAGGCCGTAAAAATAATAGGGCAGTGCACCGAAAAACCCGGCAAAGAACCAGGCCAGTGTGACCAGAGCAAAACTATCAACCAGAGTGATTCTGTTGCTGGAAGGAATCAGCAGACAGAGAATTATACCGACCAGCCCGGTTATCAGTGCCGAAACCAGGAGAGAGCTCGAATCCGCTCCCCCCTCGAATAGCGACCATGCCAGAGGAAATAACATCACCAGGGAGAGGGCAATCAACAGATAGCCGATCAGATGCAGGATGTGCAGGCGTTGCATTGCTCTCATTCCTTCTTCAAATGATTTTCTTTGAACTTCCGGTCTGCCTTTCCGGTGCGCCTGCCGGCAAAGAAGCGATCCAGATGTGCGCTGATTTCGGGAAGGGTGAAAATTACCAGGCGGTCGTGGGCCAGAAGCAGGGTGTCACCATGGGGTATGATAACCTCGTCATCCCGCACCAGTGCACCGATGAGCACCCCCCGGGGCAAATTCAGTTTGCAGACCTTCTTGCCGACAGCACGGGCCGTGTCGGGAAGGATCAGCTCGAGCATCTCCGCATTCTCATCCTGCAGGATGGAGAGGGAGATGATATCCTCCCTCCTCGTAAAACGCAGGATCTGCGATGCAGCGATAAGACGGGAATTGACCGTGCTATCGATGCCCAGGGTTTTGAAGATGGGAATATATTCGAGGTCCGTTATCTCGGAAATGATTTTCTTCACTCCCAGCTGTTTTCCCAGCAATGAAGCAAGGATGTTGGTCCGATCGTCGCCGGTGGCTGCCACCAGCACCTCCGCCTCCTCGATCTCCTCTCCCTTGAAAAAAGAAAGATCGGTTGCATCTCCCTGCAGGATGAGAGTGTGGGAAAGATTGCGGCTCAATTCTTCACAGCGGAGGGGATCCTTCTCGACCAACTTTACCGAGAACTTGCGGCTCGTCCCGTTATTTTCAAGAAGGGAGGCCAGCCGGAAACCCGTTCGGCCGCCGCCCAGTATCGTTACCCGCTGTACGCGGAGGCGTTCATGATGCAACATCCAGCTAACTTCACGCAAAACCTGCGGTTTTCCCTGCAGATATATCTTGTCACCCGGTTTGACCATATCCTTCCCGCCAGGAACCAGAAATTCACCGCCGGGGCGGTTGATACCCACGATAATGCAGCCCGGCGGCAACGGCAGCTCCTTGAGGGTTCGGTTGGTAATTCCTGCTTCCTGTTCAACGATGATTCCCAGCATCATCACCTTGCCCTGGGCAAAGTACTCGACGTTGCCGGCATCCGGGAAATGAATCATCTCCACTATCTCCTGTGCAGCCAACCTTTCGGGGTTAATGATGAAATCCAAACCCATCTGTTCATGGAGCAATGCATGATGTTTCTCGAAGTATTCCTCGCCGCGAACCCGGGCCACCGTGATACTGGCGCCGAGGCGTTTGGCCACCATGCAGGCAATGATGTTCACCTCGTCAATCTCCGTTACAGCGGCGACAATACCGGCCTCCCTGGCCCCGGCTTTCTCCAGAATGGCCACGTTGGCCCCGTTGCCCTCAACGACCATGGCATCCAGACGTTCGTTGATGCGATATGCTTTCTCGGGGTCTTTCTCGATGATGACGACATCCTGATTTTTTTCGGAGAGGCTGCGGGCCAGTTCATACCCCACGCCGCCACCGCCGATGATGATGATATGCATATCCTTGATATCCCACCTTGACGGCATCATTGCATGATGGCGTTTTCAACTGCTATTCTATATAATTATTTATTTATTAACAAGCTGTTGAACCAAATTGTCCTCCGCCACCACACCCCGCGGGCCACCCCCGCCCCGGAGACCGTGGATTGCCAACCCGGCAAGACGGTACCTTGAACGAAGAACAGAACGGAAAAGATATTTTTACGGGCGTTCAAAGGGAAAATAGGGTTGATGTTTGGCCGGTGCATGCATATAATATAGGTGTGCACATATTTGGGCACATACATTTCAATGTTAACACGGAGGGTTTTTCCATGCATTCGTTTTCAAAGTATGTAAACCCCTTTCTGGGAAAAATGATCGAGAGTATCGGTATGGACAAGAGCTTTGTAAGAGGAGAAGGCTGTTACCTTTACGATCAAGAGGGGAATGAATATCTTGATTTTATCGCCGCCTACGGGGCTCTGCCTTTCGGCCATAACCCGCGAGAAATATGGGAGGCGATTACAAGGGCATATGAAGAAAGGGAGCCTGATTTTGTCCAGCCCTCCAACCTGAACGCCGCGGGTGACCTGGCCGAAAAGCTCATCAAGATTGCACCGGAAGGGCTGAAATACGTCACTTTTTGCAACAGCGGGGCGGAAGCGGTGGAGGCTGCGATCAAGATGTGCCGTGCAGCCACGGGCCGTAAAGGAATCCTGTCGGCAGTGAACAGTTTTCACGGTAAAACTCTGGGTGCTCTTTCGGCCACGGGCAATCCAAGCTATCAGCGTCCATTCATGGCCCCGATGGAAGGATTTGATCATGTTGAATACGGAAATCTTCATGCGCTCGAAAGCCTGCTGGCTGAAAAACCGAACCGGTATGCCGCACTCATCCTGGAACCGATACAGGGAGAAGGAGGCGTGGTGGAACCGCCGGCCGGTTATCTGGGGAAAGCGGAAAAACTCTGCAAAAAATACGGGTTGCTCTTCGTCCTGGATGAAATACAGACCGGGTTGGGACGCACCGGCTCCCTGTTTGCCTGCACGGAGGAGGGAATCTTCCCCGATATCCTGCTGCTGGCCAAAGCTTTGAGCGGGGGCGTTATTCCCATCGGCGCATGCCTCAGCAATGACCGGGCCTACCAGAAGGAGTTTGCGCTGAATCATTCTTCCACCTTTGCCGGCAGTACCACGGCATGCCGCGCCGGCATCTGTTCCCTTGAAATGCTACTGCGCAACGGGATGGAGGCAATCGCTGCTGCAAGGATAACGGGTGAATATCTTAAAAAGAGGCTACTTCTGCTCAGGGATCGATATCCCGGTATTATCGGGGAGGTCCGCGGGCGGGGCCTGTTGCTGGGAATCAAGTTTGACATCAGCAGGGAATCTTTCCCCGGTAGCCTTCCGGGCATCATGGCCGAGCAGGAACTTCTTACCCCCCTCCTTTCAAGTTACCTGTTGAACGTTGAACATCTTAGGGTAGCCCCCACTCTCAACGGCAACAGGGTCATCCGCGTCGAACCACCGCTGTGCGTCACCAGGGAACAATGCGACCGGGCCATGCAGGGGCTGGAAAATATGTTGCAGATCCTTGAGGCAAGGAATTCGGCAAAGCTTTTTTCGTTCCTGATCGATGCCGATGAAAAAGAATATCCGGTCTGCAACACTTCTCCGCCAGAAAATCTCGCTATCCCTTCCGCTGATCCGCAAGAGGGAAGGTTTGCGTTCCTGATCCATCCCCTGAACATGGCAAATTATGCCGAATTTGACCCCGGCCTGGCAGCTTTCGATTCCGATGAATTGCAAAGGTTGGTAACCCGCTGGAATGACATGGTCAGGCCCTTTTTCGTTTCCGGAACAAGAATCATGACCGACATCGGTGCCACGGCCTATGGAGAATTCATCGCCGTCCCCAGGACCACGGCCCAGTTGATGGAAATGCCACGGAAGAAGGTGCTGGCAGAACTGAAGGAAGCCATCAACCTTGCCCATCACAGGGGTGCTGAAATTGTAGGTCTGGGCGCCTATATCTCGGTAGCCTCGGGAGGAGGATTGTATTTGAGGGATATGAACATACCGCTCACAACCGGAAACAGTTACACCGTTGTCGCCGCCGTGGAGGCGATCACCGGCGCACTGAATAAAATGGGAGAGACTCCCGGTCGCGGACAGGCAGCCCTGATAGGAGCAGCGGGGTCAATCGGGAAAGGGGTGGCCATCCTGATGTCGGAAAAAGTGTCCGGCCTCGTTCTGATCGGTAACCCCGGAAACAAAAATGCGGGGGCAGACCGCCTGTGGAGAACAGCCGCGGAGATATACAGGTTCATAGCCGGGCAGAGGAAAGAAAAAACATTTGTACCGGGCAGCATAGCTGAACATGTGGCGGCAATGAAAGGCCTCCCCGATGCGGATGCCCCCCTGGAAATGTTTGTTGATCTTGCCCGTTCTTCCGCCCGGAAAGGGGTTCCCATCCACATTACCACGCAGATAGATAAATGGTTGCCCGGTGCAGACATCGTCGTCAGTGCAACAAGCAGCACCGCCGCGCTGATCACCCCCAAAAATTTAAAATACGGTGCCATCGTCTGCGATGTTTCCCAGCCTTCCAATGTCAGTGAAGAGGTTTTGAAACGAAGGCCCGATGTCCTGGTAATAGATGGCGGAATCGTGGAAATTCCGGGGCGCCCCTCCCTGGGATGGAACTTCGGGTTCGAGAAGGGGGAAGCCTATGCCTGTATGGCAGAAACGATGATGCTCGCTCTTGATCACCATTATGAAAACATGAGCATGGGATCGACAGGGATCACGCTGGATAGTATCCTTTACACGAAAAAATTGGCTGACAAATACGGTTTCAAACTGGCAAACCTGAAGAGTTTCAATCGGCCGCTGGCCGCGGAGAGATGGAATGCTGTCATGCATGCCAGAAGGCTGGCCGGATCATGGCCCCCCGAATTGCTCTCGTCGGAATAAAAGGAGCAATCTACCAGCCGCCAGAAGGCAGGTACGTGGTTATGGCGATAATTGATTTGCAGGCGGAAGTGAGTGGTCAAGATTCCCTGTCGCGGCATGCTGCAGCCGCTCGCTCGGAATGACAGGTAGGGCGTTTTCTTTTTCTGGCAGTAGGGTAAGGGGTACATGAGGAGGGGATTCTTCAGGAACTGAAGCTCTCTTTAGTGGGTATGCGAAAAGATAAAACCCAGGAAATAGCTTCCCCCCGTGGGTAAGTGGTATTAACAAGGGTTTCCTTGGCCGCCTACGTTTTCTTTTTCTTTTTTTATATGTTGGCTTGGCGACTGGGCCGTTCATGGGCCATAGCAAAAGAACGGTTCAGGGAGTGAGTGTGTTCAACTAGGGGATTCTTCGGTCGCCCCAAAAAACAGGGCTCCCTCAGAATGGACAGGTAATACACTGTCCACATCACGTCGGCAGTCCCGTTTCGCTTCCTCGCCTTCACCGGCTATGGCAACCATTCACTCTATGTCGCTTACGCCAACATATCGGTACGGGAAAAGATTTAAACCAGGGAACCAGTTTATGCCGATACCAAGTGGTGTCCGAGAAGGGGATTCTTCGGTCGCCTGCGGCTCCCTCAGAATGACAGGTAACTCGGAAAGAAAAAACAGGAGCCAGTTCAGGAATGACAGGTAGTGCACTTTTACTCCAGTGGGCAGGAGACATGCTTTTACGTTGTCATTCAGAGCAAGCGGTGTTTAGGAGTACGCAGGCGTTGTGCTGGTAGGGCAAAGGAATGCAGGAATGCTGGCCCCCGGCTGATAAGGATAGCGCAGCGTGGAATCTCGGGCAGAGGCAGGCGTTGTGCTTTGTAGAGATAAAAGACTAGGAACCAGTTTGTGCCGATAGTAAGGTGTGTACGAGGAGGGGATTCTTCGGTCGCTTGCGGCTCCCTCTGAATGACAGGTAGTTCACTTTTACTAGAATGACAGTACCAATGAATAACCAGGGCTCCCTCTGAATGACAGCCTGGGCGAAAAGGCAAAACCAAGAACCAATGACCTCTGAATGACAGGTCACTCGGAAAGAAAAAACGGGAACCGGTTTAGACCGATGGTAAGTGGTCAAGATTCTTCCCGGTTTTCCTCGCGGGTGTCAACCATCGAGACAGGCCCGGCTATGGGATCATGTTCCCAGGCCGGTTCCCCGGGCTCGGGCCTGATCACGGAAACGGAAAGCGCCGCAGGTGGACGGAGCCCCAGGGCGTGGTATACGTTGGCCAGATGTTTCCGGAAAAGAGCTTCAAACGGGGCCGCAAGGTAATAAGGCATGCTATCCACCCACCAGTAGTAATCGCTTCCCTCGGCAATGTAGATCCAGTGCAGGGCCTCGCCAATCTTTTTCCTGTCATCGCCGGTGAAACGTTCCCGGCAGTCATCGACGGCCTTCCGTGCCGCAAGCAGAAGATCCCACATCGCATTCTTGTTGTCCGAACCGATCCAGCGGGTCAAACCGTGATCCACCCACGAACCGGTGTAAAGATTCCCGATGGCTGCACGGGGCGGGTTCCGGGATATGTATTCGCTCACGGTAACACAGCGCAGAAATCTTTCGCTGCTGAGCCTGCGATAGAGAGCATGCAGAAACTCGCGCTTGTCATCGGCATACCACTCCCAGGCATTCTCCCCGTCAAGAGAGATGGTAACCAGATAATGTTCCCGTGTATTGACAAGGCTGTTCCTGATGCAATGCAGGCGGTGAACCAGATCCGCCGCCGCATCTTCCCCGCTGAAATGCTGGTACTCGAAGCCGATGCGGTCGGAAAGGTTATGGTCCCTGAATATCATGATCATTTTCTCTTCCCCGGAACCGATCAGGTAAGGTTGATACAATATCTCGGGGTTGAGCACATGGCCGTAATGATCCCTTTGAATATCCACGCCCAATGATCGAGCCAGTATCTGTTCATCGGAGATGGCCCAGGAAAAGCCAAGTTCGCTGCAAAGCGGGATAATTTCCGGGCTGACAGCTTGCTCCGAAGGCCAGAGCCCTGCAGGGCGCCCTCCGAAGAGAACTCTGTACTGTTTCAATGATTCCTGCATCTGTGCACGGATGTCCTCGGGGTAACAGTACCTGCCGGGAACGTTTATACCCGGATTGTTGCGGCATACACTTGAAGAATCGATGATCAGAGGCATGATCGGATGGTAAAAGGGGGTGGTCATCAATTCGATGTGCCCACGGTCTTTCATGGAGCGATGGATGGGTATTGTCCGGGAGAGTATCTCCATCTGTTTCTCCAGAAGCTGTTCTTTTTCCTCTTCGGAAAAATCCCTTCCCCCGGAAACCAGCCGGTTCAAAAAGGGATCACCATCCCTGATCTCCGGGTCGAACCAGGCCAGATTGAACCAGACCTGCAGATCACGGTAATCCCGCTCTGCAAAGAGGTCAAGAACGTCTTCGTTCAGGCCGGGTTCACGGTGGTAGCCCTGTTTCTCGAGCAGTTCACGGTAGCGCGGAAAACGGGCGATCACCCTTTCCCAATGAATATCAAAATAATGTTGCAGCAGAAAAAGGCGTTCCGGAACGGTGAGTTCCACGGGGGGTTTCATCACGGCCAGGTAATAGTCTTCCACCCCGGCCCCGGTATAATCCTGGAGCTGGGCCAGAAGCGAGGGAGTAAGGTTGAAAGTCTGTCTGATTTCAGGGTATTGTTCAAGGATGGCCGCCATCTGGTAGTAGTCCTTGGCGGCATGAAGCCTTACCCAGGGCATGATCAACCTGTTCCGGGAGTAATCTTTGTAAAAGGGCTGATGCTGGTTCCAGACAAAAGCTATGTACAATACCGGTTCATCATGCAAAAATGATCACCCCCAAGATTTCGTTAAAACCCATCAAGGCTGTTTCCCTTGCGTACGGCCAGATGTTCAGCAGCGGCCCATCTCCTTGACCTTCATGGTCAGAAGAACCGACCACCTTTCCCCGGTTACCAACCGGGGTTGCCAGCGGGGGAAAACAAGTGACTGCTGGTACGTTCTTTCCAGGCCTGTCTCCGTACGGGAGATCGTTTCGATGGGAAACCTCCAAAGCTGTGCAGGTCGGCTGAAATGGAAACAGAGGGCGAAACCACGCCGCTCATCGCAGAGGCAAACATTTTCCACCCTCTCTTCCACACCGACGGAAGCAAGGCAGGGTTGTTCAAGCCCGCGCCCGGGGATATGGTAATATCTTTTTTCATCCTGGCCGGAAAGCATCGCCAGGTTGAATTCACTGCCAAACCAGCCTTCGTAATCTTCTCCGCCGCAATGTTCCAGACAGTATTCCAGGACAAAGTTGTCCGACCCCGCTTCAAAGGCAATCTCCTTGCTCATCCGGATACTGCTTCCCCCGGCATCAAACTGATGCCGGAACACGACCGAGGCCTTCTGCAATGTGCGGGAATCGCCTTGCGGCTTTTTTAGTTCCATCTCCGTCGAAGCAAAAAAGGGTTCCGGCCCTTCATGGCAGAGGCGGCGAAAATCCTCGAGAGAAACCCCATCGGGGAAAAAATGTTCGATCATCCCTCCGCGCCGGTAACGGTCATAGACTATATCTTCCTTCAACAACTCGGCAGCGTCGAGTTCGATATCATGGATGCTCCTGACATCATCATCTGCATCGTGGCCATTTTTACCCTCCTTGTTTTCAAATATCTTGTGATGGTATTCTTCTTCCCGGCGCGTCATCGTATCCAGAAAGTTAACCGCTGCCGGCCGCCAGGAGAATTCCCACATGCTTCCGCCCAGGTGGGGCGAGAACATCAGGGAGAAACGATCCGAAACGACCACGAGTTCGTCCCGGCCATCAAAATCACGATCCTCCACCCGCAGATCCAGAAATGCTGCACCGCCCCCGATCATCTTTTCTGCCTCCTCTTCCGCCTTGAGGAGGTTTTCCCAGATCGCCGCTCGGAGAAAGTTCAGGTACAATCCCCCGAAAACTCCATGCCAGTAAGCACAATTACACTGTCCCGCCCAGAGAAAATCCAGGGCCAGATCACGGGTTTTGCCTTCCGGGAGGGCATCGATGCGCCGCCGCACGGCCAACATCTTCTTGTGCATGAGGTTGCTTTCGGGATAACGGATGAAGAAATTCCGCCAGAATCCACCTGACCATTCCACCATCTCCCGGTAGGAGGAAGCCGGCAGATAAACCAAACCTTGCGGGGGCGCGATGGACATGTATTCGGAGAAGGTCACCGTCTGCAACCAATCACTGTTTTCCCGGAGCATGGTAAAAAATTTTTCCAGCCCCCCTTCCTCGTAAACGGCCCTGGAAGTCCCGGGCCAGGCGCCAAATTTTTCGCCATCATCGGCCAGAACCAGCAGTTTTCTTGTGGCGGGGTCGTGATGACTCCGTAAAAATTTCAGGGCCTCCCCGGGGGGGCAAAAAGGGATGAGATAGCGGAGTTTTTCACTGATGGGAAAAATATTCAGGGGCCACCCCTCCTCTTCCGTGAGATAATAATGGAAGAGCCGATCAAAGCCAGCCTTCTGGAAATGATAATCATCGGTAGCCACGTATTGAAGCCCTGCCTCTGCAATCGGCCGCGCCAGGGAAGGTTCCCAGATACGTTCGGCAAGCCACATGCCCCTGGGAACCACCCCCAGATGATCCCTGATCCATGATGAAAGTTTTTCGATCTGACCGCGCTTGTCTTCATCTCTGATGATGGGAAGGATCGGCTCGTAGAAGCCCCCGCCCATTATTTCAACCTGCCCGCGTTCCACCAGAGTGCGAAGAAGGCGCAGGTAATCCGGCCGATTCCGGCGTAACCATTCCAGGAGGATACCACTGATATGAAGCGAAAATTTCACGTCGGGAAACCGGGAGGCCGTTTCCAGAAAGGGGCGATATGCCTTTTCATAATTATTGTTCAGTACTGCAGGAAAGTTACCCACAGGCTGATGATTGTGAAGTGCAAAGATAAAAAAAACTTTTTCCTGTTCTTTATGCAAATGTTTCCAACTCCGTCAGCACCAGATGGCGTGCCGCTTCCTCGGGTCGAACGGTGTTGATGTACATCCCCGTTCCCCGTTCAAAACCTGCCGCCCCCACCAACCGGGGAACGATCTCCAGATGCCAATGGTAAAAAGGCGATGCCGCTTCCGCCAGCGGGGCACTGTGAAGATAGTAATGGTAAGGCGGGTCATCCAGGGAGACAAATATTCCGGCCATCAACTGCCGCAATATCGCCGCCAGAGGTACGATCTGTTCACGCCGGATATCCTGAAATGATGAGTTGTGCCTGCGGGGCAGGATCCACACCTCGTAGGGACTTGCAGCCGCATAGGGGATCAGGGCCACGAATTCATCATTTTCGGCCACGATCCGTTCACCCGTTTTCAGTTCCTCCCGGAGGATGGAACAGAACACACATCCGCCCCGGTCAAGGTAATGGCGGCGGGCGCCCCGGAGCTCTTCTTCCAGGATGGGATAGACAAAAGGCAGTGCCATCACCCGTGCATGCGGATGTTCCATGGAGACACCTCCTTTTTCCTTGTGGCCTCTGTAAAGTATGATGGAGCGGCCCCGGTTTTTCCGGGAAAATTCTACAAACCGATGACGATATGCCTCGATAACCGTTTCCATCTGCTCCGGGGTAAATCTACCCGGATGCAGGTTGTGTTGCGGGGCTTCAATGATGATTTCGGCGTGGCCGATGCCGGGATAGATATCGTTTCCGCATTTTTCAGCCGGAAACGCATTGCCCCCGGTAGCCGGAACGGGACATTCATCGGGAACCACCCGAACTTTCCAATCACCATCCACCCCTTTCCCGTCCCGCCAGGCAACGGTTTCCGGAAGAGTCATGTTTTCATTTCCGCGGCAGTAGGGGCAATTGTCGACCACGGCTGGCAGTTCCTCGACCCTGATTTCCCTGTCCTGCGAAGATAAAGTTGTTTTTTGCCCGCCTCGTTCAGCTGCCATGATGACCCATCGGCCGGTTACCCTGTTCCGCCTGAACTCTGCCATCCGTTTACCCTTTCATTTTTTTGATTTTCGGTTGACACTGTATCGCCGAAAAATTCGAACCTAGCTTGCCACCACCGCTTTTTTTTATACCTTGAAATGATAGATTCGAGGTCAAATTTCATGCCAAAAATCGGCGTTACAGGTCTCCGCCAACTTGAAATATACATCAAATAATAAAAAAGAAATTCGGGCATAATACCATTTAGATTGCACGAAAACAGGTCCGGAGACAACACATTCTTGATCATTTTTTTTTTGCGAGGTGAAGGATAAATATGCCAAAAACTGATCCGATCGATCCGGAAACGGAAGACATCGACAGCCATATGGAACTGCCACATCATTATGAAGAGGATCGCCTCATTTTGCTTCCACGTGACCCGTACTGTCTTTTCGCCTACTGGGAAATCAGCACGGCGACCGGGGAAAAGATCCGGAAACGATGGGCAGAGGAAACCGGGGGGATGGGCAAGCCCAACCTGAGAGTTTTCCGCCATGGATGGAACCGTATCGGAACGATTGAAAGCCATGATGATCATCAGCTGGAAGAAGAAACAGATAACTGGTACATCCATGTAGGCGCTGCCGATAATTTTTACCATGTGGAATGGGGATGGATACTGCCGGAAGGCAATTTCTATTCGCTGCTTGAATCCAACATTGTCCGCACTCCCCGGGACGGAATCAGCGAGATCATCGATGAAAACTGGAAACTGCCGGATTGGAAATCAAGAAGGTTGTTCCGGCGAATCTCACTTTACCACCTCAGTTCTGCAGAATTGATAGGTCGAAAAATCAAAATAAAAAATTGAGCAGGAGGAATCTTGATATGCCCCAGGGTTTTCTATCCATAATTTTGCACGCACATTTGCCTTTTGTCCGCCATCCCGAACATCGGCACTCACTGGAGGAAAAATGGTTTTACGAGGCCATGCTGGAATGTTATCTGCCCCTGCTCAAGATAATGGAAAATCTGAAAAAAGACGGCATCAATTATTGCCTTGCCATTTCCCTCTCTCCGACATTGATGTTCATGATGGAAGATGAGTTGCTTGCCGGTCGATTCGGTGCCTATCTGAAAAATATGCAGGATCTGGCCCGGCGTGAAGAGGAACGGACATTTCACGACAGCACATTCTTCCCGCTGGCCAGGATGTACAGGGAATACTTCGATGAGATGGCTGATTATTATTACAATGTATGTCAGAGAAGGCCACTGAAAGTTTACCGGCGCCTGCAGGAAGAAGGATGCCTGGAAATAATCACCACGGGGATCACGCACGGCTTCCTGCCCCTGCTGGAAATCAACAGGGAAAGCGCCTATGCGCAGATCGCTTCCGCCGTAGATTATTATCAGGAACTATTTGCCGATATCCCGCGGGGAATGTGGTTGCCAGAATGTGCATACTGCCACAGTATTGACGAAATTCTGGAAGAACAGGGCATTCAATATTTTGTTACCGACACGCACGGCGTGCTCTACGGATCGCCGCGCCCGAAATACGGGGTTTACAGCCCGATACTGACCCACAGCGGGGTGGCCGTTTTCGGACGCGATGCCGAATCTTCCAAGCAAGTTTGGAGTTCACGGGAGGGTTACCCGGGGGATCATGATTACCGGGAATTCTACAGAGACATAGGCTATGACCTTGAACTGGATTATGTCGGGCCTTTCCTTCATCCGCCTGGTTTACGCAGCGACACCGGTATCAAATATTATCGCATCACCGGGGATACTCTGGCCTGCAAGGAACCGTACCGGCCGGATATAGCAAGGGAAAAAGCAGCTGTACACGCCGGTAATTTCATGTTCAACCGCCAGAAACAGGTCGAATTTCTGTCAAAAATGATGAGCCGCCCTCCGATAATCGTGGCTCCCTACGACAGCGAACTTTTCGGGCACTGGTGGTTCGAGGGGCCATTGTGGCTCGATTTTCTCTGCCGGAAAATCGCTTGTGACCAGCAAGAAATCAAGCTGATCACCCCCGGGCAGTATCTGGACCTCGGCTTCCCCCTGCAAGAAGCAACGCCGAACCCTTCCAGCTGGGGTGACAAGGGTTACTTCGAAGTCTGGCTCAATGGATCGAACGATTGGCTTTATCCCCACCTTCACCATGCAGCCGCGGAGATGACGGCGATCGCCACGGATTATCCCCGGGCAGAAGGGATAATGGAACGGGCAATCAAGCAGGCCGCCCGCGAATTGCTTTTGGCCCAGAGCAGTGACTGGCCTTTTATCATGACCGTGGACACGATGGTCAAATACGCCCGCGAACGTGCACGGAAACACCTTTCAAGTTTTCTGGACCTCGCCGCACAGATCCGGAATAACAGCATTGACGAAAATCAATTGAAAATGTTGGAAGAAACAGATAACGTTTTTCCCAATATAAATTATCAACATTTCCAGAATCTGGAGTCGACGGTTGCTTTAGAAAAAGAACGGTTTTTTTCTCCTGTCTCATGAATTAATTAACGCGGATATATTCTTTGGCGCTGCGAATAATATAACCGTCATCGAAAAAATAAAAAGAGGAGGTGAAACTGAAGATGTTGGTAAACGAAGCAAAGCAAGCTCTGGATCAGATGAAGTTTGAAATTGCCAATGAGCTGGGAATCAACTACAGCGGTGACCGCGGCAATCTGACTTCAAGGCAGAACGGGCATGTTGGTGGCAACATGACCAGGAGACTGGTTCTGCAAGCGCAGAAACAGATGGCAGGCAAGTAACGGAATGGTTTTCATTACTAAAAACATAAGAGGCGGGCGGATGCCTGCCTCTTGTGTTTGTAAATTGTATCCCGATTCGGGATGAAGAACCTTGTGTATTCTATATTCTAGTACTCTCTCCTCTCCCAGACACCGACAGCCAGTTCCAGCAGCAATCCTCCGACAAAGATTCCCAGGCCGATAGGAATGAATGTCTGCTGTCCCTCCCAGTATCCGTTCATGCGCAGATGGTAGATGATGGAAAAATTGCAGGTGGGTTCGAGCATACCAAAAATAAAAACTGAACCCCAGAAGATACCGGAGAAGAGCCCCGCGGTCCATTTTTTGGTAAATAATGACGAAAACAGAACTGTGGTTAGGTACATGACTGCACAGATCACGAAGGTTACGGTACAACTTAGAAACAATTCGATAATTTTGACCTGATAACCGGCATCGAAGAGCAGTACAAAATAGATAAAGGAGAGGCCATAAACAAAAAAAGCAATCAGAGTCAACCCGGCAATTGCTTTTGTAGCTACTATTTCACGGGGTGTTACAGGCTTGCTGAGCAGGTAGGCAGTTGTCCCCGTGGCCAATTCCCCGGCCAGCGAAGGATATCCCATCAACAACGCCAGCACCGCCGAAAAATGAAGGAGGGCAGTTGCAGACCAGGATACCCACGGTTGATCACCGAGGGTGGGAGCGGTGATTCCTTCCCACAACCTGAATCCTTCGGGAATAATGATGACCCGATCCCCGAAAAAGGGAAACAGGAGCGAGATGACCGCCGCCAGCAGGAAAAACAAAAAAAACATCAGCCGATATTCTCGTATTTCCCTGGACCAGAGATTTCCATGAATCAAGTTTTCTCCTCCTCCGAAAGGTAATGAAGGCATAATTCCTCCACATCGGCAGGCAGTTCGTCGAGACACAGGTCTTCCCGTGCCATGCAATTTTTCAGCAGGCGGCCGCGGTGGATCAAGCTTATTTCGCCAGGGGCCGCCCTGGTCTCATCAAGGCTCCCGGTGGTTAGCAGTACCGTCATTTTTTTTTGCGCCTGTTCGGAAACAAGCACCTCGAAAAATGCTTCCGCCTCGGGAGAACGGGAAAAGTGAATGGTTGGTTCATCCAGGAGCAGGAGTCCCGGCCGATGTGCCAGAGCCAGGATGAGTGCCAGCTGTATCCTGCAAGCATGTTCCAACTTCCTGATCGGCCGCCTGTGCGGCAGGGTGAAAAAATCGAGATAATGTTCAACCAGCTGCTCGTCCCAGTAAGAAAAAAAGTTTCGCGTGAAAGAGACTATTTCCCGAACGGTCATGAAGCCGTAAAGAGCCATGTTTCCGGAAACGTAACCCATTCTTTCTCGAAGACTGATACTTTCGGATACAATGTCATACCCCAGGCAGAACCCGCCGCCGGAAGTTGGTTTCCGGAAACCGAGGAGCAGTTTCAGGAGGGTTGTCTTTCCGGCACCCCTGGGCCCCAGCAGAATATGTATCTCGCCCCGCGGCAGCCTCAGATAAACGTTGTTGACGGCAACAACAGAACGGAATTTCTTGGTAAGCCCCCAGGTTTCAACCGCCATTCTCATGGATTACCTCCCCGGGAATCCGGTAGCGAGATTCTTCGGTACAACTTGCGCAGTTCTTCCGAAGCAATATCATCATCCTGGGGCCATAAAATATAGATTCTTCCATCTTTTTCGGTCCAGGCCATGACAGGTTTCCCCAGACTGTCACTGGTAATAGCCGGAACGCGGTGCAATTCTTCCAGGAAATCCGGGGTGATATATTCATCGTTTTCCCCGTGAATCGGTTCCTTGCCGGAGAGCATACGGGGATCGGCCACCAGAAGTAACAACTCCCGCTCACCATCGGTATAGAGGTAACGGGCAGGTGTTGCCCCGGATTCGGGACGGGTCGCATCTGCAAGTTTGAACTGCCCCAGTGTCCGCGGTGGAGTAAACCGGTGCATCTCCCCGCTGTCCCTCGTTCTGTCAGGAGCCCTGCCGTATCCGTATTCTTCAAGGGGTTTTTCTGGCAGAAAGTCTGTTTCCTCATCGTTATTTCCCGGGGAAAAATCGCCTTTTTCTTCCGCCTCTTCCGCTGTTTCCGGGCAACTGCTCTGATATTTTTCGGCCGAGAAATCACTCCTTCCGGCGAGATCATATCGGGAAGAATCATTGATAGCCCTGGAAGCCCATATCCCCGCGCCGACAAACAGCACAACCGCAGCGGCAATACCTATAGAACGGATCCAGCCGACACGGGCTCCACGGCGCCGACCGTTCCCCGCCCCGGCATCCCCGGGTTGGTCCAATTTCCGGGAAACCTGTTGCCAGGTCTCGCGCGCAGGTTCCCTTTCCAGGCTTTCAAGCTCGGTATGAACTGCTTCCTTGATAATATTTTCAACTTCATCCTCGTGGGGAAGTTCATCCATCTACTTCACCTCCACATCCTGGTTCTGCATCTCACCTGATAGACTGTGCAACGTTTCATTTTGTTCCCTGTCTTCAAGTACAGTCAAGAGTTTTTTACGTGCACGATGCATCCTTGATTTTATCGTCCCGGCCTTGACCCCCAGAAACAGAGCCATATCCTCTATTGTCTGGTAATGATAATAATGAAGAATGATCACCTGATACTGTTCCGGAGGAAGGGTGCGAAGCGCCGCCCGGACCAGTTCCACTTTCTCATTCCGCAGAACCCGCTCTTCAACGGGGGAAAAACCGGAGGGATTTGCAGAGCCGTCTTCAAAAAAGTCGGGGGTGGGATAACTCTTTTTTTCCTTCTTCAAGGAATCGAGGGCCAGGTTGGTGGCTATGGCCGCGATCCAGGAACCGAATTTGGCCGGTTCACGGAGGCTTTCAAGTTTGGTAAAAGCGCGGTAAAATGATTCCTGGGTCAGATCCTCGGCCCATTCCCGGTTGCGTACCAGAGCCATAACCGTGGCAAATATCTTTCCATAGTAATGCTCGAAAAGCTCCTTCAGTGAAGCCTGGCTTCCACTTTTAACCAGTGATTCTACCCGTGCCCGTTCCAATTTATTTACCTCCCCGTCTGGATCCAGGTAGTAATGCCGGAAAAAATTCTTTTTTTATCTACCCTATATCTTAAGATCTATCGGGTAAATTGTAAACATGTTTGCCGGGAAACTGCCGTTGTTTTCTCTCCTGTTCCGGAAGTTAAAACGGCAAGCGCCGCTGTCCCGCGGCCTCTGTTCCCTGTGGCAGCCGTTCACTCCGTGCCGCTGCCGTCAATATACCCGTACGGGGAAAGATAAAACCCAGGAACCAGTTTATAGCAATGGTAGGCTGTGTAAGAGAAGGGGATTCTTCGGTCGCGGCAAACTACAGCCGCTCTCTCAGAATGACAGTTTGTACCTTTTCTTTCTCTGGCAGTAGGGTAAGGGGTGCTTGAGGAGGGAATACTTCGACCGCCTGCGGCGACCTCCCCCCCCCCTGTCATTCCGAGCAAGCGGTGTTTAACAAGAACACCAACATAAAGCTTTAGAGAAAAATGACGTGGAAACGGTAACACCAGAGTGAAAAAATAGCGACGCGAGGAATCTCGGGCAGAGGCAGGCGCTGTGCTTGACGATGGCAGCCATTCACTCCATGTCGCTGACGCCAACATATCGGTACGGGGAAAAGACAGAAGCCTAGAAACCAGTTTATAGCGATGGTAGGCTGTGTACGAGGAGGGGATTCTTCAGGTGATTTAGGCTCTCTTTTGTGGGTATGCGAAAATATAAAACCCAGGAATCAGTTTCCCTCCGTGAGTAAGTGGTATCGATAAGGATTTTCTTGGCTGCCTACGTTTTCTATTTCTTTTTTATATGTTGGCTTGGCGACTGGGCCAGGGGAAAACAGGAACCAGCTTATGGCAGTGGTGGGGTATGTACGAGGAGGGGATTCTTCGGTCGCCCCAAAAAACAGGGCTCCCTCAGAATGACAGGTACTACACTGTCACATCACGTCGGCAGTCCCGTTTCGCTTCCTCGCCTTCACCGGCTATGGCAGCCATTCACTTTATGTCGCTTACGCCAACATATCGGTACGGGGAAAAGACAGAAGCCTAGGAACCAGTTTATAGCGATGGTAGGCTGTGTACGAGGAGGGGATTCTTCAGGTGACTGAGGCTCTCTTTTGTGGGTATGCGAAAATATAAAACCCAGGAATCAGTTTCCCTCCGTGAGTAAGTGGTATTAACAAGGGTTTTCTCGACCGCCTACGTTTGCTTTTTCTTTTTTTATATGTTGGCTTGGCGACTTGGCCAGGGGAAAACAGGAACCAGCTTATGGCAGTGGTGGGGTATGTACGAGGAGGGGATTCTTCGGTCGCCCCAAAAAACAGGGCTCCCTCAGAATGACAGGTACTACACTGTCACATCACGTCGGCAATCCCGTTTCGCTTCCTCGCCTTCACCGGCTATGGCAGCCATTCACTCCATGTCGCTGACGCCAACATATCCGTACGGGGGAAAAACAGAAGCCTAGGAACCAGTTTATGGCGATGGTAAAGTGTTTACGAGGAGGGGATTCTTCGCTCGCCTGCGGCGACCTCCCCCCTGTCATTCCGAGCAAGCGGTCTTTTGCAGTTCGCAGGCGTTATGCTGTTATACAATGCTAGCAGGAAAATCGCCCCCTGGTCGGTAAGGATAGCGCCGCGAGGAATCTCGGGCGATGGAATACAGTGCGCTTTACGAATGCGCTAGTGATGTAGCGTGAGTTTCTCCGGTGATTATGGCAATGCTGAGGGTGAAAATGTCTTGTTCCAACGAAGGAAAACAGGATCAGGGTTTTCTGATCAGACGGTCAACTTTGCGGGCATAGAGATCGGTGAGCGAGGCGGATATCTCCTCGTCGAATCCCTCACCGTAAATATTGTAGGCGGGTTTTTCCGGATGCGGCAGAACCAGTGCCCATCCCTCGGGATGATGAACCTTCAGGCCATCGATCATCTCGGTCCTCTTGCCGGCGGTTTCTTCTATGAGCATGCGCATGACGCGGCCTTTCTCCTCCCATGGACAGGGAACCTGTTTCTCCAGCAGGTATATGTCCGGTATCTCCGTGAGCAGTGTGGAAAGGTTGGTTTCCTGGAGAGCCATGAATTCAAGAAGGTAAACAAGAGCACCGATACAGTCCAGATTCAGCGAAAGAGAGGAAAACCCTTCAAGATGTTGGCCTTTTTCCTGCTGCAGCGCATTCATCTGGTATGAAGGGGCGGTGCGCGTGCGCAATACCTTCCCCTGATAGCGGGCCGCAAGTTTTTCGATGACCCCCGAAGCATTGACCGGAACAGCCACGGTTTCCCCCTTGCGCATGCGGAAAAGAAGCAGCGAAATGAGAGCCTTGTAAAGTTCTCCTTCCACGACACGGCCTCGTTCATCGAACAACATCATTTCCTCGGCACCGGGATCAAAGATTACCCCCAGGGTAGCCGATATCTGCCTCACAGCCGTGGCCACTTCCTGCCGGTAGTGGCGGAGCGCCTCCAACGAGCACGGTTCCTCATGAAGCGGCACGTTGGGATTCAGAGAAATTACCCGGCAACGCAGTTCCCGGAGCAGGGGAAAAAGAGCCCTCTCGACAAGCGGCGGGGAGTAACCGATCACGATACGAAACCCGGTCCGACCGATGCTTTCCCGATCCACTCTTTTCAGTATCCCCTTCCGATATTGCGGCAGAGGATCGGGCAGACGCGCGGGTTTCTTGATGGAGATGCCCGAACAACGCGGAAAATCGTCACGGAAATAAAGTTGTTCTACATTTCTTTCCTCCCCGCGGGAAAGATCCAGGCCCCTGCCATCCATGAACTTGAACAGTATTACCGGGGGGTCGGTGTCGGCAAAGCGGACAAAGACGCCCCCGCCGATTCCCATTTCCACGATCTGGCGGCGCAGAATGGGGATAATTGTCTCACCGAGATCAAAAACTTCTGCCCCCGCGGAAGCAATCCCGGCTGACAAAGCCTGTTTGAACATGTGCGTGGCTCCGTAGGCATCGCCTCCGATGGCGATACTGCCTCCTTCAAGAAACGATGCAAAGGCAGCCCCGAGCCTGGCGGCCGATTCGGGGAAAAATTTGTGATTTATCTCACCGCGGACGCCGTCAAAGCCGAACAAACTCCGCAGTCCCCTGGTTCCCCAGATAAGGTTTTCCCGGAGAGTGCTGCCGTTTTCAACCCGTTTTTCCGGCCATATTTTCACCTCGGGTTTGATCACCGCACCTTCTTCAACCGTGCTTCTCTTGCCGATGACCGCGCCCTCGTAGACCTGAACCGAGGGCTCGAGGTGAACGGAACTGCAGAGGATGGCCCCCCTTACCACGCTTTTCTTCCCCAGGCTGACCCCGTTCCAGGCAATACATCTCTTCGCCGAGGCCTGCTCCCCGATGAAATTCCCGGAGCCGAAGATCGATTCCTGAACGGATGCCCGGGCCTCGATCACGCTATCCCTGCCAATATAGACAGGAGGAACGATTTTTGCATGGGGATGCAGCAGAACCCCCTCTTCCAGCCAGACCCCTTTCTCCGCTTCCCGGGCGGCCAGGCGAAGGGCAACCTTGCCCCCCAGGATATCCCGATGGGCCTGGCTGTACTGTTCCAGATTGCCGATATCACACCAGTATCCGGGCAGAACACAACCAAACAGAGGTTCCTTGCGTTCCAGCAAGATGGGAAAAAGATCCTTGCTGAAGTCAAACATTTTTCCCGGTTCAATCAGATCGAGGACTTCGGGTTCCAGGATATAGATTCCCGTGTTGGCCGTATCGCTGAACACCTCACCCCACCCCGGTTTTTCCACGAACCTGGTGATGCGTCCATCATCGGCAGTGATGACGATACCATATTCAAGGGGGGTGTTCACGGATGTAAGAATCAAAGTGGCCATGGCCCCCTTGCGGTGATGAAATTCTACCGCGGCTGAGAGGTCAAAATCTGTCAGCGCATCGCCACTGATGACCATGAAGGTTTCGTCAAGAAAAGCTGCGGCATTCTTGACACTGCCGGCGGTGCCAAGCGGTTCTTCTTCAATATAGTAATGCATGTTGAGCCCGAATCGGCTCCCATCTCCCAGCGCATCTTCAATTTCACCGGGCAGATACTGGAGGGTGGCCGCCACCTCCCTGAATCCATGCAGATAAAGGAGTTCCAGTGTGTATTCCATCAATGGCCGATTCATGACCGGCACCATGGGCTTGGGAAGGGCACAGGTTAGCGGGCGCAGGCGGGATCCGCTGCCTCCGGCCATCACTATTGCTTTCAAAGATAATCACACCTTCGGTTTGATATACTGCTCTGGCAGTGGCAGTTGTGTATCCATCATTAGGTTGGGTATTACAGGGCAAATTATTCACCGCCCGGCTTTACTTTCATGAACGGAAGCATTCAAGGAAGTCTTCACATATTCATCCTTTTTACTTTTTTTCAATTCTTCTTTCCAGATACGGGCTTCCGGCGTGGATATCACCTCACGGTAAACAGCGATGGTGTCCCGGGCAATGCTTTTCCAGGAAAATTGGTGATGGAGATCAAAAAGAGCTTTCCGGGCAAGTTTTTCGGCCAGATCCGGGGAGGAGAGCAATGTCCCGATTTGCCGGGCCAGCGAAGCGGGGTCGCCGGGAACTGCCTTGAGTCCATTTTCACCATGTTTCACGGTCTCCCGGAACCCGCCCACATCACCCACAACCACCGGGGTACCGGCGGCCATGGCTTCCAGGGCGACGATGCCAAACGGCTCGTAAAAGCTGGGGAAGACAGCAGCCGTGGACCAGTGATAGAGCTGGTTGCGCGTATAATCATCGATATAACCGGCAAAGATTACATGCTGATCCAATCCCTGGATGGCCGCCTGGCGTTGCAACTCCTCCTCGTACGGCCCGGTTCCGGCGATGACCACCCTGGCATCGGGGCATTGCTCCCGTACCAGTGGAAGCGCTCTCAGCAAAACCTGAACGCCCTTTTCCTGGACGAGGCGCCCCACATAAAATATTATCTTCTCGCCGTGCGGAGCAAAACGTTCACGGATGGAGTTGTCCGGGCTTGAAATTTGAAAGGATTCCGGGCTCACGCCGTTGGGGATGATCTCGATCTTGTCACGGGGAGTCTGAAATACGGTCGCCAGTTCCTCTTCCATGTACTGGCTGCAGCATATTGTTTTCCAGGAGTCATATATCAATTGCCATTCGACTTCACCGATGTATTTCTGTTCCTCGGTGAAGAGTCCTCCGTTGCGCCCATGTTCGGTAGCATGGATGGTGGCGATCAGGGGAAGATGGTAGATGTTCTTGAGCCCGCGGCCGGCATATGCCGCAAGCCAATCGTGGGCATGAATGATATCAAATCCACCGGTGCGGTTGTTCAGGGACACCCCTTTTTCCAGCATGGCCAGATTGAGCTGCTGAACCCAGGTTATGAAGTTCAGTTGCCTTCCGGGGTACGGTTCAACACGATGCACGATAACTCCATCAACGATCTCCGCCGAAGGTGAAGACGAAGCCGTGGTGATCACCTCCACGTTCATCCCCTCCCCGGCCATCGCCCGGGAAAGTTCATAGACATGCTGGGAAAGCCCCCCCACGGAAAACGGGGGGAATTCCCAGGAAAGCATCAGTATTTGCATTGGAAACTACCTCCCTGATTTGAATCGTACAGTTTCTATTATTACCCTGAAAATAACAAACTATTAACCCCCGCCCGTTACCCGGCTTCAAGCATCGTCTTCTGCCAGAGCGAGCGTCCATCAGTCCGTATGATCACGGCACCATGGATGTCATTGCGGTACGTGATCACTCCCGATTCCTCGAGGGCCTTTATCGTGGCGGGGTGGGGATGGCCGAAGGAATTCCTGCCGACCTGGATGATCGCCACCTGGGGCGAGACCTTTTTCAGGAAAGGAACTGCAGGTTCAAGGTTGCCTCCGTGATGTGGGTACTGAAGCACCCGGGCCGATATGTCCATACCCGAGGCGAGCAGGTCCGTCACCGCTTCTCCCTCGATGTCTCCGGTAAAAAGAAAGGAAACCTCCCCATAGGTGGCGCGCAGAACGATGGAATTGTTGTTCAGGTCGCAGCCGGTACCGCTGAAAAGCTGCTGCGGAGGGGAGACAACCTCCATGAACAGTCCCTTGCAGGGATTCCATGAAGCGCCGACATGTATTTCCCGCGGCTCCAGGCCCTTTTCCCGCACAAGTTCCAGGAATTGTTCGTAATAAGCGGATTCCCCCGGCACGGGAGACACCAGGACATCTCCGAGAGGCAGACTATCGACCACGGCAAAAAGGCCGCCAAAATGATCTTCATGGGGGTGAGTGACGACCAGAAGATCTATTTTTTTAACTCCCCTGTGGCGCAAAAAAGGCAACAGAACTTTTTCTCCGATCTGTCCCTTGCGGGATGGGTCCGTGTAAGCCGGTTCCCCGCCTCCATCGATCAGCATGGTGAAGCCGCGGGAAGTTTCAAGAAGGGCGGCGGCTCCCTGGCCGACGTCGACAAAATGGACGGTCAAGCCGGGCATGGAGGGATTGATAAAAATCCCCGTCCAGACCAGCAGGGTAACAATCAGAAGGATGATGATGACAATGCGGCCGGTTTCCCGCCCACCGAAGCTCCTTTTACAACGGGACACAATGCTGGAAAGATATCTTCCGATCACGGCCATATTCAGAGTATTTTCCATCTTCCCGCCCCCGGCAGTTTCAGGAATCTCACCTACCAGACGGAGATGATGGCCATAAGCTTTGACCAGCAGGGCCAGGCCCAGATAATACAGTAGCAAGAACGGCAATCCCGGCCTGACCTCGATATTCACCCAGGGAGCCTCGGCCAGGTACGAGACACGCAGGATATATGTCAGCAGGGGCAGATTGGCGGAAAGGAGGATGGAAGATAGAAAAGGCCAGAACAGATAGGTCAGGCCGCCAACGATGCCGAAGCCGACTACCAGGGCCATCACCGGCAACATCAGAATGTTGAAAAACAGGGCCGCCAGCGGAAGTTGACCAAAATAATATGCTCCCAGGAAAAGAACGCCGATCTGGGCGGCAAGGGTAACCGCCGCGAGCTGCCCGATGCCAAACGGAATGCGAAAAAAAATTTCACGGTAAAGAATGGGATAGAGGTAATAGAGCGCCAGGGTGGCCACGTAGGACAGCTGGAACCCCACGGTGAAAAGCAGCAACGGGTTGTAAACGAGGGTGATGAGAGCGGCCAGGGCAACTGCCGAGGGAAAATCTTTCTCCCTGCCGAGAAGCAGAGCCGCAAACCCCATGCTCAGCATCACCGCTGCCCGCAAGGCGGCAGGCCTCATCCCTGTCAGGTAGGCATATCCAAAGATCAGAATGATGGAGAGGAGAACGGCCAGCGGCCCCCCGGGTTTCAATTTTATCAGCCGCCAGAGTCCAAGGATCAATGCGGCCACAAGGCCCACGTGCAGGCCGGAGACGGCCATGAGATGATTGGTGCCGGAACGTCTGAAATTTTCCTCCACATCCGCGGGCAGGCTTTCGCGCCGACCGAAAAGGATGGCTTCAAGCAGCTCGGCCTGGGGAGAGGGGAGGTTGCTTTCAAGCCCCGCAATCATGCGGGAACGTAAGGTAAAAGCGGCCTTTGCCAGGCGGTTGGGAGTCCCCTCCCCCAGAAAAGTGACCTGGCGGGGCTGCAGATACATCAACAGGTCTACCCCCTGCGCACGCAAGTAAAAGCGGTAATCAAAACCGCCGGGGTTGCGTCTCCCTTTCGGCTCTACAATCTCTCCTTCCAGGCGCAGCCGTTCACCATAACGGTAGACCGTCCCATCCTTGCCATCATAGATCCGGATTAGCAGATAACCTCCTGCACGCTGTTCCCCCTCATCTGTCACCAGCAGCTCCGGGCGGAACCGGTAAGTGGTGTATCCCTCCTCCCGGCATGGCTCTTCCACGATGATACCCTCCACGGTGACGGGAAGGCCACGATGGGCAGCAAGGCCGTCATCGGGTGGGGCCGCGGCCAGCCAGAATGCAGCCGCACCGGTCAGGAAAACCACCAGAATCACTGCCATCATGAAGAGGGGAACGGGGATCATCCGCCAGAGATAAGCCCCCACGATGACGACCATGAAAATCGAGAGCAGCAGGCAAACCCCCGGGGGATCTTCCAGCAGCAACGAAGCCGTTATTATTCCACAAATATAAGAAAGGGCAATGGTCACCAGGGGACGGGTCATCATCTTTTTTCTCCACCACCCATGTTGCAAGAATGAGCCGTGGCATGAACCGGACTCTTCAGGAATATAGTAACATAGTTGTTATTTTATTGTAATTGGCCCCCTCAAGCAAGGGGTGTTGAGTCCCGGGAATCACAGCAGGGCGATCAACGGGATGCAGGATCGGGGATTGGCATTCCGCGACCATTCCACGGTATGGCCTCCCTGTTCCCTGTCCATAAAATGATTGCAGGGATGGGATATGGTGTCGATATTCAGTCTGTTCTTTTCAATATGCTGTTCATGATCGTTCCGGGGAAAACCGCGGACTCACGGCACGCCGTACCGGGAAAGAGTGAAATTCGGAAACGGGGAATAAACTGATCCGGCCTGGTTAATAACTAATTACCAGGATGAGATCAGCCCGAAATCGGGCAACCGGCAAAGCCGGGCATCGGATCCTCGTCAAACACAGGAAGGAGGAATCAATGATGACGGAAGCAACGGTTCAAGCCCTGGAAGGATTGAGGGATCTTGCCACGATCAAGTGGTATATCATCCCCCTGCTGCTGGTTGTATTCTATATCTACTCGCAGGAAATCAACAAAGCCAGAAGGACCGGTAACTGGGATCCAATTTTTGCGGCGCTCACGGTCCTTGGACTGGATTTTCTCAATGAAACCTGGAACGGCTGGGTAATGGCCCTGACTGGGTATTCCGCTTTCTGGACAACCCCCGGACCCACGGCTTTCAGGGTGTTTGTGGGCTGGAATATCGAGATCATCTTCATGTTCTCCCTGGCCGGTTTTGTTTACTATTATCTGATGTCCGAAAAAAGGGACGAGAAAATACTGGGGCTCAGGGAAAAATGGTTTTACGCCATTGTCGGTACCCTCATTGCTGTTTTTGTTGAATGCCTGCTGAACATCGGCGGCCACCTCGTCTGGGAATACCCCTGGTGGGAACTCTCCTTCAAAGGTATCTGGTTGATACTGATCATCGGTTATTTTTATTTCTTTGCCGGAGCGGCGATTGTAATTGACCTGAAAAACGTCAGGCAAAAAGTTACTTTCGTCTCCTTCGTATACCTGATCCCCATCATCCTGAATATAATCGGTTTTGGTTTTCTCAACCTGATGTACTGATAACGGGATCGGGCGGCAGACTAGAAACCATCAAAAAAATGGGGCCCTCCCTTCTATTGAAGGGGGGGCCGATTACCTGTTATCGGGTAATCCCTGCTTCTCTACTCTCAAAGAAAATCGGGAATCATTTCGGAACAACGGAGGAACGGATAACCGCCATTCCGGGCAGGATCGTTATCCCAGATGGAGATAAAATCCCATCCGGGGTAAATCTCTTCCGGATCGTAGGGGTAGGGGGGGGTCATCTCTACAGTGGAACGCCCCTCCCCGCCGGCTGAAATCTCCAGCCCGGTTGTATCCCGGTCATAGTAACTGTTTTCCACACTCTCTCCCGAATCCTCCGCCAGGCCGATGAGCCCGCCCAGATTTTCAAGGCCTTCCACCGCTCCGGCAGCATAGCAATTTTCAACCGTCCCCATGAAATGGTGACCTATCAGGCCGCCGGTTGTGCTGTCCCCTTCGACGTGGCTGAAAGAGTAACTGTCAGCGACATTATTGCCATTCACCCCCACAAGCCCGCCCGTTGCCGCGAAGTAACCTTCGGTTTCACAGTCCGTATTTGTCACATCTCCACAGGAAAAACACTCCTCTATACTGCCGATATTGATGGCAACCATGCCACCGACAACCTCGTACCCGCGGACTTCACCTTGCGCGGAGCTACAGGAAATTTCGCCGATGTTGCCGGCGACAAAACCACCGGCACGGCCTCCCAGCATCATGGCCAGCTCGGGGGGATAATCATCATAGTTCAACGGGATCTGCGGATCGGTTCCCACCACTCGGCCCGATGCACTGCTGCAGTAGATCTCGCTGAACCAATGGATCCCCGCGAACCCCCCTACATAATACGGGCCGTGGACATCAGCATGGCTCCAGCAGTCTGCAATGTCACCATTGATATTCGATCCCACAAGCCCACCGGCGATCACACCACCGGTCACGAGTCCTTCAGCATAACTGTAATCGGAAACCTGGCCACCGATAACCAGGCCGGCCAGGCCACCGACACCGGGAATGTCCAGGTATTGCCCATCATAAAGCCCCTGGGGTGCGATGACAGGAAGGGATTCCACGCTCCCGTCAAAAATTATTTCCCCCGGGTTCAGCAGGTTATTCAGGAATTCAAAGGTATTATCGGTGCCGATGACCTCCGCGGTAGCATAACAGCGCCGTACAATCCCGCCAAAACCCAGATTGGCACCGACCAGGCCACCGACATCGTGAACTCCCGTGACCCTGGTCATGCCGTTTTCCGCAGATTCAAAACCGGCATGGCAGGCGTTGATACTGCCAACGTTTACACCCACCAGGCCGCCGACCATCTTGTAACCGCTGATCTCCGTGCCGCGGGCATGGCTCCTCAAAATGGTTCCACTGTTAGCCCCGGCCAGGCCGCCGGCTCCGGTAAGAACAAAACAATTGTCGGTGTCTATTTCGGCAACTGTAGCAGAGGAGGAACTGTCCCCGATCCACCCTTCATTGTAACCCACCAGGCCGCCCACAAATATCGGGGCAACAACTTCACCATCGGCAGAACTGTCGTTGATGGCACCTTCATTTGAACCAACAAGGCCGCCGGTTCCATACATCTCGGCTTCAAATTCCCCGGGATCCCCTGCCCATGATTGCCGCACGGAAGCCTCGACATGGCTGGCGTCTATCTCCCCATCGGAAGCATTGTAGCCCACCAGGCCGCCTACTTTGATCAGACCCGAAATCTGCCCCGCGGCATGACAGTTGCTGATCTTGCCTTTGTTGTACCCGGCCAGAGCAGCGGCGGCCAGGCCCCCGTTTACATCCACGTCCTCGAGGATGATCTCCGTCAGAACAGAATCGGAAGCAACATAGCCGAACAATCCGGCGACCCCCTCATCGTCATTGTCAATCGTCAGGTTCTTGATCCTGTATCCGTTGCCGTGATAGGAACCCGTGAAGGGATGGGTGAACTCCTGATAGTGTTCATCATAGAAGCCGCCGATGGGTTCCCAACCATCTCCTTCATTGTAGGGTGCCATCCCCAGATCTATGTCGGCACACTGCAGGTAATGCTTGTCCAGGCCGCCTTCATATTCACCTTCATAGATGGTACCGGCACCGAAGATCCCGGGCCCCCTTTCACGGATCTGATCAAGCTCCCCGGCGGATGCCACGGGTACAAGATGTTCCGGAAAAAAGACGGCCACAAAATGAACATCCCCGGCGGGCATGGTGTATTCCATCGTTGCATCCCTGGATATTATTTCTTCCTCCACGGCCCACCCGATAAAAACAAAACCTTCGGCAGGCAATGCCTTCAGGGTGGGTGTCGCCCCTTCTTCATACCGTCCACATCCCTCGACCGCTCCGCCTTCCGGTGGCGAAGAGGATGCCCCCAGATTGTAAGTGAGCAGCAAAAAATGGGCGGTGATCTCCGTATCCTCTGCCGGCATCGTGAAGTCGATGCTTTTTTCCATGCTGATAAATTCCTGCCCCGAAGTCCACCCGGTAAACATGTAGCGTTGCGCCGGAATGGATACAAGATTGAAAACACTGCCCGGTTCGCCGAGCGTCCCCGAGATTTTCACCCCGCCGCCTCCATCGGGGTTGACATTGACGAGCAGGGTGCCGATGGCAACACCCCGTTCAACCAACAGGCTTTCACCCAGAATGATCCGGCCGTTTATATTGATTTCTTTTACAGTCGTTCTTTCCACTACCTGGCGGAGTGCCATCTCCGTCGAGACGAGGGCCGGATCAACCGGGATAAAATCCGGGATCAAATTTGCCGCCATCCGCAAAACCATGATCGCATCCCTGACATTTATAACCCCATCAAGATTTACATCCGCCCTCTGTAAAAAATCCTGGTCATCCTGAAGATATAATTTAACTATATGTCGCAAGATCATTACGGCATCCTGTATCTCGATACGGCCATTGTTATTCAAATCTCCGAAATAAACCGGGGGGTTGTCGTGAGGAATTGTTTCCCCCCCTTCCGTCGGCGAGAGGCAGCTATCTGTGGACGCCGCTCCTGCAATAGCGCCCTGCCCGCAAAACAGCAGGATAACAAGCAACATCAGGGCTATTTTACCGATATTATATTTCACGGTCAGATCCCTCCAGATACAAGTGATTTTTAGATATACAAAACTACCGGATATGATTCCGGTTTACCTTCATTATTCTATTTTGGGGCTGATAATCCTTTATAAAAGCAAAAATAACAAGCAGGCTGCTACCCGACATGTTTGCCCTTGCCCGAGATTCCTCGCGGCGCTATTTTTTTATTCCGGTGTTACCGTTTCTACATCATTATTCTCTATAGCTTCATGTTGGTGTTCTTGTTAAACGCCGCTTGCTCTGAATGACAACGTAAAAGCATTCCTCATTACCCATCGTAGGGAAAAGATGCAGTACTACCTGTCATTCTGAGGGAGCCCTGTTCTTCAGGGCGACCGAAAAATCCCCTTCTCGTAAACACCTTACCATCGCCATAAACTGGTTCCTAGGCTTCTGTCTTTTCCCCGTACGGATATGTTGGCGTCAGCGACATGGAGTGAGTGGTTGCCATAGCCGGTGAAGGCGAGGAAGCGAAACGGGACTGCCGACGTGATGTGACAGTGCATTGCCTGTCCATTCTGAGGGAGCCCTGCTTTTGGGGCGACCGAAGAATCCCCTCCTCATATACTCCTTACCCTGCTGCCAGAGAAAGAAAACGCCCTACCTGTCAGATTCCACGCTGCGCTATGCCCACCGAAAAAGTCCCGCGTTTCTGCATCACCATCCCCCGAACATAACGCCTTCATACTTGCAGAACACCGCTTGCTCTGAATGACAACGTAAAAGCCCTGACGGCTGGAGTAAAATGTTGCAATGTCAGCACCGTCACGGGCAAGCACAACGCTTCCCTATCGCCCGAGATTCCACGCTACGCTATCCTTGCCAACTGGGGGCCGGCATTCTTGCAACCGTTTACCCGAAACCCAACGCCTGCATAACGCAAAACACCGCTTGCTCTGAATGACAACGTAAAAGCATTCCTCATTACCCATCGTAGGGAAAAGATGCAGTACTACCTGTCATTCTGAGGGAGCCCTGTTTTTCAGGGCGACCGAAGAATCCCCTTCTCGTAAACACCTTACCATCGCCATAAACTGGTTCCTAGGCTTCTATCTTTCCCCGTACCGATATGTTGGCGTCAGCGGCATGGACATGATGATGCCGAGGGCCGGTCTGAAGGAATATGAAACTTCAAGAAGGGGTCGTTGCAGAGTAACACAGGATGGCTGCCGGGCGGAGCTCCGGCAGCCATCTCGCTATCCATGCCTTCCGTTTATGCAACTGGCTTTGATCTTCCCCTCACCGACAGGCCAGCTAGACCAACAAGGAAATCCCCGGCAGGGGAAACTGCATATCATGGATCTAATGGGCCTCCCAGTGGAATACAGTCATGTTACGTTTTTCATCTATCAACAATGCAATGCCATGATTCCCCTCTTCAAGGTCGAAGGGCTCTGCCCACACTTCACCGCCCTCTCCCCCGCTGACGGAGAAGTTGGCCAGCCAGTCACCATTCTGGTTCGCCTGCACGTTGCGACGTGGAAATTCGTGAAAGGGCCGCTCTCCAACAAAGACAATGACCTCCACCCATTCCCCGGGTCCAGCCTTGCCAGATATCGTGTCATCTTCCACGTCGGTATCGGTTACTTCGATGAAGGAGATCTCGTACTCCACCCTGCAGCCGCCACCTTCAGCGGTTATCGTGTAACCGGGTAAGATCTCCACTTCTTCCAGATCCCCGGCTTTTAATTCAAAATCACCACCGTCGCCAGTCTCGAAAACATTTTCGTATATTTCATTTTCCTCACCGTCGGTTATGATCACGTTGATCTCGGTGTAGGCAGGCCAATCATGACCTTTGATCTGGGCATGGTTGATGGTTACCTCGAGGAACGGGCTGGGAATCCACCAGTTGAATATAGTCGCGTTCCGGTCTTCATCCCTCAACACTGCACAGCCATCATCCCCCTCTTCAAGGTCAAAGGGTTCTGCCCACAATTCATCGCCCTCTCCCTCCCTGACGGAGAAGTCGGCCAGCCAGTCACCATTCTGGTTCGCCTGCACGTTGCGACGTGGATATTCGTGAAAGGGCCGATCATCAACAAAGACAATGACCTCCACCCATTCCCCGGGTCCGGCCTGGCCAGATATCGTGTCATCTTCCACGTTGGGATCGGTTACTTCGATGAAGGAGGTCTCGAACTCCACCCTGCAGCCGCCGCCTTCAGCGGTTATCGTGTAACCGGGTAAGATCTCCACTCCTTCCAGATCCCATTGTCCTATATGAAAATTACCATGGTTGTCAGTCTCGTAATCGTTCTTGAATTTTTCATTTTCCTCTTCGTCGGTTATGATCACGTTGATCTCGGTGTTGGCAGGCCAATCACGGCCTTCGATCGGGCCATGGTTGATGGTTACCTCCAGGAACGGATCCGGCACGAACCAATCGATGCAGGTACAATCATCATCTTCATCGGGTTGGCAAACACTGCCCCGGTCTCCGGGCTCAATATCATGGGCTCTATCCCAGGGCTCTTCTCCGACATCTTGCGAAAAGTCAGCAACCCAGTTGCCTTCCTCATCAGCGATGACCATACGGCTGGAACCGGGCCCCTCTTCGGCATAGATGTCCACACGCACGATAATGCCCGGTGCGGCGGTGCCGGAAATGATGTCGTTATCGACATCCACCAGATCAACTTCCAGGGCAGTCACCACATGAACTTTCGTTATTTTCGTACCGGTAATGGTAACAATATCCCCGACTTCGATATCCAATCCCTCATCATCCAGGTGGAAGAAACCCCAGTCGTCGGTGTTCAAGGTTTCCTGATATTGTGGTTCATTCTCGGGGCCAATTCTGATGTCAAGCGTCTCATTGGGTAGCCAGTTATGCCCCCAGATCCGGTTTTCCACCGGATTAACGCTGAAAGCCGGGCGATCCAGATCTTGCGAGAATACACGGATTTCGGCAAGAAGATCACCTTCGCCCGTATGCCCGTCGGCAACCACGGTTACAGTAGCAACCTTGTATTTCTTTCCGCCTGAACCCCAGTGATCCAGCCATTCATCTTGGCTGATATTGAGGTTTCCTTCAATAACAACCCGGACACGGCTCGGATCATGATCGGGTATGATTTCTTTTACATCAAGACCCTCGAACACACCGCCAAGCAAAATGTCCGTCAGCTGAAGATCATCGAATTCACTATATCCCAGCTCCAGTTCAAAGGTTCTATTGAAGAACACGTCGTTTTCACCATCATAGACATCTACCCAAATATGGTCGTCAAACGCACGCAGCGGGTCAGGCGGCGGAGAGACCCAGACGCTGGCAGTGAGATCTTCGTCGCCGCTGTGGCCGGAAGCCAGCAGGGTGATAGTGCCCTCGGGGTCTTGATGCAATTGATCCCAGAGCTCATGCCACTGTTCCTCGCTGATGTTCAGTTTCCCGCTGAGGGTGAACGAGAGGCGATAGGGGTCGATGATGTTCACGGAGCCGATTTCCAGATCCGCATCGTAACCCTCGCCATCGGCGAAGATACCGCCCAAAGAAAGATCCTCCGGCCCGACCTGGCTATCGAATTCCCCATCTCCCAGTTCCAGTTCAAAGGTTTCGTCGATGAAAACATCGTTTTCGCCGTCATATACGGGAACAAAGATACGATCGGGATTTGCACGCAGCGGGTCAGGCGGCGGAGAGACCCGGACGCGGGCGGTGAGATCTTCATCGCCGCTGTGGCCGGAAGCCAGCAGGGTGATGGTGCCCTCGGGGTCCTGATGCCATTGATTCCACAGCTCATACCACTGTTCCTGACTGATGTTCAGTGTCCCGCTGAGGGTGAACGAGAGGCGATAGGGTTCGATGATGTCCACGGAGCCGATTGCCAGATCCGCATCGTAACTCCCGTCGGTGAAGATGCCGCCCAAAGAAAGATCCTCCGGCCCGACCTGGCTATCGAATTCCCCATCTCCCAGTTCCAGTTCAAAGGTTTCATCGATGGATACATCGTTTTCGCCGTCATATACGGGAACAAAGATATGATCCGGATGCGCACGCAGCGGGTCAGGCGGCGGAGAGACCCAGATGCGGGCAGTGAGGGGGGCATCACCGGTATAGCCCGAAGGCGATAACGTGATGGTACCCTCGGGGTCCTGATGCCACTGGCCCCAGAACTGATGCCACTGTTCCTCGCTGATGTTCAGTGTCCCGCTGAGGGTGAACGAGAGGCGGTGGGGTTCGATGATGTCCACGGAGTCGATTGCCAGATCCGCATCGTAACTCCCGTCGGTGAAGATGCCTCCCAAAGAAAGATCCGCCGGCCCGATTTGATCATTGAATTCCCCATCTCCCAGTTCCAGTTCAAAGGTTTCGTCGATGGAAACATCGTTTTCGCCGTCATATACGGGAACAAAGATACGATCGGGATGCGCACGCAGCGGGTCAGGCGGCTGAGAGACCCAGACGCTGGCAATGAGATCTTCATCGCCGCTGTGGCCGGAAGCCAGCAGGGTGATGGTGCCCACGGGGTCCTGATGCCATTGATCCCAGAACTGATGCCACTGTTCCTCGCTGATGTTCAGTGTCCCGGTGAGGGTGAACGAGGCCACGGAGGGGTTGACGATATCGATCTTGACATTCTCCACCTGCAACGCGGCGTAACCCTCGCCATCGGCGAAGATGCCGCCCAGTGCAAAATCACTTTCATCCAGGTTTTCAACAAAGGTTCCGAAACCAAGACCCACCCTGAATTGTTCGTTGATCGCAACATCGGGCCCACTCTCATCGTAAACGGGGACGTGCAGATGTCCCGGATTGATCCAGATCGGGTCGAGTTCCTCTCGCAGAGCAACCGCGGCCGAAACATCACCGTCGTCATAATCATGTCCGCTTGCCAGGGCGATGATCGTGCCCGTGGCATAATGACCGTCATCATCCCAATCAAACCCGCCCCATTCTTCGGGACGTATATTGAGGTATCCTTCCACCGTCACCCGAGCCAGATTGGCATCTTCCTGGTCACGTTCTGCAGATGCAATGTCCAGCGACGCATCGCCCCATTCAGCAAAGATGCCGCCCAGTGCAAAATCGCTTTCGGAAAGTTCCTCATTGAAATCCCCGCAATTGAGCGTCAACGTGAAAGTCTGATTGAATTCAACATCCCCAGGGCCTCCGTCTTCAAATGAACGCACATAAATCTCCAGCGGATCGATATCCATGGCCATCTCGGTGCTGAAACCCCAGGAAACTTCCTGGGTGGATGGGAGCTCTGTCTCCGCGCTTTCTACCGTACCATACGGGATCAGCACACGATAATCCGTGCCAAAATCCAACCCTTCATGAGGTTCTATGAACAGAACCTCGTTGTTGATAAGGCCGGTTACCGTCATCGGCTCCCAGTTATCCGTAACGGGATCAAAATATTCCATCATGATCCCGCTGCCGTCTGTTACAAAATTTATGCGCATATCATAAGTTACCTTTATCTCGCTATCCACCCTGACATTCCGGGCTCCATCTACCGGGCATTTCTCCAGAGGCAGCGGGCCCATGGTGATCTTCCCGGAAGGATCGTAACTGCCTTGCAACTGTATTTCCCTGTCCACCTCGAAGTAACGGGCAAGTTCATCCGCCGCTCCGGCAGCCTGCAGCCAGACCTCTATTCTTCCCGTTCCCGGTGTTCCTTCATCGAACAGGGCGCGCAAGTAATATGCTTCCTCGTCTCCATCCCATTCAAGATTTACATCATCAGGGGGATCCCCTGATAAAACATGGAAAGGATGAAAATTGGATATGTTGAAATGATCAACTTTATCGCCGGTGTCGTCCAGCCATGGAGCCTCGATGTGAAAACCACCGGGTTCCACCCCCGATGCACCGATGACGCCGAAGGAGACGTTCATCTGAAAACTAACCTGTTCTTTGGTATCGTTGATGATCCCATCGCGGTGCTCGTCGGTAGCCGCGTTTATCTGCAAATCGCCGTAGGCATCTTCAAAAGCGGCGATTTCATCTCTGGCCGCAGATATGGTAACGGGAGTTACCTCCCCACCCTCATGAGGCATGACCGCTTTTCGAGCTTCGATTATACGATATTCTTGAGCGAGCATGCCTTCCACGGCTTGCAGAGAGTCTCCAACCCACTCAAGATATTCGCGCTGTGTTTCGAGCGTATCCTCCAGAACTACCCTTTCCAGTACCTCATAGATACCGTTGGCTGCATCGTAAGCAGCACAGGCATTGTAAAAGTTGCGCGGCTGCCCATCCCAATACAGCTGCAGCAGATTTATATCATTGTCCATGGCATCTTCAAGCGGAAGCAGGTCGTCATCCACCATGGCCACGAAGAAATCATTCAGATCCTCAACGGGGAATTCCGGCAGATCCGCAATATCCGATAGCATGATCTCCCATCCATCACCGGATAGTTCTGTATCCACCGTAGTATGAACATTCAGATCGAGCCCATCAAAATAACCTGCCCCGCCGGCCAGGGAAAGGATATCCCCCGCCTCCACGGTTACGGTCATCGTTCCCCCATCAACAGCAAAATCAGGCAGATCAGCCAGCGAAACGGAAATATCAAGGCTCTCATCGTTCGCCACCAGCGTGATGTTTGATTCCTCCGGGTCTATATCCGGGTCATCGATCCTGTTTCCAAATCTATCCTTGAAGCCGGTGAAAGCAAATGTCAGGTCTTCCGCGTCGTCAAAATCGACGTCAAGAGCAAAACTTGCCGGCGCAGCGGCAACAACGGTAACGTCAAAACCGCCGATTCCTATTCCTCCAACTTCAACCGGAAAATAAGCAGTACACGTATAGAGCCATTCCGAGAATACTGTAGCTTCACCATCTGCCGAAAACTCAACATCCTCTTCCCAGAACGGCATACTTCCCCCGATCACGACATGAAAAGTGCCGCTGATGGGATTATCGTACTCATCTTTCAGGGCAAGTAGAAGTTCAATATTGTCTTCGCCGGCCTCCACCGTTTCGTCGGAAATGAGTTCGACCGATGACTCATCACCATCAATACCGGCAGCGATTACATCGAACGGTTCCGAGACGGCATCATCGAGATCTTCCGCACTGAAGGTAAGTTCGTAGCCGGTGTCGGCTTTCTCGATCACCAGATCGTTGAATTCAGCCTTGCCGTTAGTATCAGTAACAGTTGTCTCCGTATCGCTACCGGAGGCAAAATCGCCCCCGTCCAGGGTTACCGTCACCTCTATACCCGCTTCTTCTACGGAGTTGCCGAACTCGTCACAGACCTGCACCGCGGGAGCAGGGTCAATGGCTTCGCCGGCCACGGTCTCCGAAGGATGAACGATTATTTCCAAATATTCAGGATCTCCAAACGCAGGTTGCAAATCAACCTCTACTACTTTTTCCTCACCAATTACTTGAAATGGCGCTTTCTTGTCTCTTAAATTTTTATCAACGGGGGGGGTTACAAAATAATCGTACTGGCCCTCGACGAAATGGTCCTCGGCGACTCCATTATTGTCGGTGGTAAGTGTCGTCACCTCTTCTGCCTCACCGTCTACAAAAATTCTTACATCGATTTCGGCTCCCGGCACAGGGGTATTATCTCTACTGTCCTTTACAACAAAGGTTACCACATAATAGATATCAATATCATCGGGCAATCCTTCCCCGCCAAAAGAGGGGGCGGCTCCTTTGGCTACCCATATTTGTGTGATAGTACTGTCTTTATCAATCTCGATACTAACATCGACATTGACGTTAAGAATGTTGATAACGGCACCCATCAGGTTCACGGAATCGGTTCCGCCGCCGTTGAGGGTCAGGGTATCGATTTCGATATTTTCGGCCGTAAAACTTGTGACTTCCGAACCCACAACAACTTCCCCCCGAAGGGCATGGTCATCCCCGTCCAGTGTCAGATTTCGTTCTATCTCCAGATTTTTAGCGGGGGTAATATCCCGACCCAGTTTGACGGTTTTCACATGATCGAAATCCAGAGCATGGAGGAAAGCCGTCTCCGTATGAACCGTCGCTGTGGATCCCGCAGGTCCAAACTCTTTGATCAGACCAACTATGTATCTCAAGATCATGATGGCATCGGAGACATCGACATCACCATCCAGATTTACATCCGCTCTCTGCCAGGCCTCATTGTCTTTCAGTTCTTCTTTATCAAACGGGGCCAGGCTCACGATATGCCTGAGAACGGCTATGGCATCGCTGACATTTATGTCATCATCCGCATTGACATCTCCGAAATACGTTTCCGTTGCATCATCACCATCAACAGCAAATACTACTTCGGATACTCCCGAAAAACAGAGTACCAGCAAGGCCACCAGGGAAATCATCATCAAATTTTTGAAGCGCGACATTTTATCATCTCCTTAAATTATTTGAAATTGATTGAATCATAAATTTTTAATGGGCATTATTAATGAGCGCCCTGCCCTATTGATTTCGACATGAAAATTTGATTCCCTTCAATTCCCTGAAACTGCATGGAATTTTCAAATTTTGCTTGCGCCAATACATGGCCCCCCTATTGTCATTACGGGTGCGGCAAAGAATCTCTTTTTTTTGTCGGTGAATGCTTTTCTTCCACCAACATATCGGGGACGGGAAAGATTAAACGGGAACCGGTTTATGCCGGTAGTAGGGTTTGTTCGAGGAGGGGATTCTTCAGTTGACTGAGGCTCTCTCTTCCCCCCCTGTCATTCCGAGCAAGCGGTGTTTAACAAGAACACCAACATGAATCTACAGAGAAAAATGATGTAGAAACGATAACACCGGAGTGAAAAAATAGCGCCGCGAGGAATCTGACAGGTTGTACTTTTTCTTCTGGGGGTGTTAAGTGGTGTTCGAGGAGGGGATTCTTCAAGCGGCTGCAGCTATCTTTTTGTGAGTAAGCGAAAAGATAAAACCCAGGAATCAGTTTCCCTCCGTGAGTAAGTGGTATCGATGAGGATTTTCTTGGCCGCCCACTTTTTCTTATTCTTTTTTTTTATGTTGGCTGGGCGACTTGGCCAGGGGAAAACAGGAAACAGCTTATAGCGGTGGTGGGGTATGTATGAGAAGGGGATTCTTCGGTCGCCCCAAAAAACAGGGCTCTCTCAGAATGGACAGGCAATGCACTGTCCACATCACGTCGGCAGTCCCGTTTCGCTTCCTCGCCTTCACCGGCTATGGCAACCATTCACTCTATGTCGCTGACGCCAACATATCCGTACGGGGAAAAGACTGAAACCTAGGAACCAGTTTATAGCAATGGTAAGGTGTGTACGAGGAGGGGATTCATCAGGCGGTTTTAGCTATCTTTTGTGGGTATGCGAAAATATAAAACCCAGGAATCAGTTTCCCTCCGTGAGTAAGTGGTATCGATGAGGATTTTCTTGGCCGCCCACTTTTTCTTATTCTTTTTTTTATATGTTGGCTGGGCGACTTGGCCAAGGGAAAACAGGAAACAGTTTATGGCAATGGTGAGGTGTGTATGAGGAGGGGATTCTTCGGTCGCGGCAAACTGCAGCCGCTCTCTCAGAATGACAGTACTGGAAAAACAGTCGTGCGGAGTGGCACAATACCGGGGAAGGAGTACGGCGACCTCCCCCCCTGTCATTCCGAGCAAGCGGTGTTTAACAAGAACACCAACATGAAGCCATGGTGAATAATGATGTAGAAACGGTAACACCGGAGTGAAAGAGTAGCGCCGCGAGGAATCTCGGGCAGAGGCAGGCGCTGTGCTTGACGATGGCAGCCACTCACTCCATATGAATGACATCCAGGTCAGGGAAAGATGGTTTTGCATGTTTGGCTCTTGAGATTTCAAGGGGAGATGTTATAATGATGGCGACAGCAAATGAACAATACGGCTGCTCCGAACCTGCAAACCTACAGCTTCTTGAAGTTACGGTTAAAGGTCTGGGCCGGGGGAGAAATCCCCCCGCCTCCCGCTATTGGAAAGGAGAACGTCAGCTGAAATCGAGGGCTGTGCCTTTTTCAATCCGGAGGCACAGTTTTTTTGTAACAGGAGAGAGAAGATGAAATTGATAAACGTGACGGAACCGGAAGCTGTATTCGGGCTGATAGCGGAGAATTTTTCCGCCCTGGAGGCGGAAGAAGTCGACATCGAGAAGGCCGGGGGCCGTTGCCTGGCAGAAGATTATTTTTCAGGGGAAGATCTGCCGGGTTTTGACCGTTCCACGGTGGACGGATACGCTTTGCAAGCCCGTGACACGTTTGGCTCCCGGGAAGGACTTCCCTCCGTCCTCGATCTGGAAGGCGAGGTCCTCATGGGTGCAGCGGCCCGGAAAATAAACGCGGGCCAGTGTTGCCTCATTCACACGGGAGGGATGCTGCCCGCGGGTGCCGATGCGGTGGTGATGGTTGAAGATACAGAAACGGCCTCGGATACCGTTCATGTTTATCGCCAGGTTGCCCCGGGTGAAAATGTCATTCATCGGGGAGAGGATCTGGGCAGGGGCGAACGGGCGCTGGCAGCGGGAAGCCGTCTGCGTTCTGCTGAAATAGGCCTGCTGGCCTCGATGGGGGCAACCCGGGTGAAAGTTCACCGCCGCCCGGTGATGGGGCTGCTCTCCACGGGGGACGAGCTGGTCCCTCATGACTCACGGAACCTTGAACCCGGCAGGGTGAGGGATTGCAACACGCCGGCGCTGGCCTACCTGGGGCAGAAGGGCGGGGCCGAAATTGCAAGTGAAGGTATCCTTCCCGATATTTTCGATCAGTTCCTTGAAAAAAGTCGAAATCTGCTGGCCCGTGTTGATTTTCTGGTGCTCTCCGGGGGCAGTTCGGTGGGAAGCCGCGATTTCACGGCCCGCACCCTGCAGGAGTTGGGCAGGCCCGGCCTGCTGGTGGAAGGGATATCGATCAAACCCGGCAAGCCCACGTTGCTGGCAAATTGCGGCGGGAAACCGGTGCTGGGGCTTCCCGGGCATCCGATCTCCGCCCTCAACGTGTTCCTGATCTTCGGGATGGCGATCCTGGACCGCCTCTCGGGCCGGCAACGGCACCGCAGGTTTTTTCCGACGGTCAACGCCATTCTGACACGTAACCTGCCCTCACGTTCCGGGCAGACCGATTTTGCACGGGTCAGGATTGAACGGGAAAACGGGCAGGTTCTGGCCGTTCCTGTTTTCGGGCGTTCAGGAATGCTGCGCACCATGGCCGAGGCGGACGGCTTCATCATTGTCAAGCCCGAGATGGAAGGGTTGGAAGCAGGCACGGAGGTTCAGGTTTTTTTGTGGGAGTGAGCGGGGAAGGCAAAGTTGCGGCTGTCATCCCGGCAATATATATATAGGAAGGTTCGCACGGGAGAGAAAGGGCAGAGGGATCGATTTTCCCTGCCAAATATGATTGAAGGCCGACATCGGCTGAACAATTCATGGACAGGCCTTCGGGTAAACGGCCCGGAATACGTCGGGCCCGCGCCTCCATTTTGAAACCGGGAGGGGTTTCGATGCGCAAGGTGTATCTTCACAATATTCCGAAACAGGAAGCACTGAAAAAATTCCTGTCCGGGGTCAATTTGCCAAGAAAGAAAGAAACAATTGCAGTCGCCGATGCCTCGGGGCGCGTCACCGCCTCCGCGGTTTTTGCACGCCTTTCAATGCCCGGGTACCATGCAGCAGCCATGGATGGCATCGCCGTAAGGGCCGAAAACACTTTCGGTGCATCCGATCAGACCCCTCTTGCCCTGGTTGAAGGTGTCTCCTACGAGTTCGTGGATACCGGGGATCCCCTTCCCCCGGGCTGCGATGCCGTGATCAAGATAGAGGATGTCATGTTGCAACCCGATAAAAGTGCCGAGATCATGGCCCCGGCTCCTCCCTGGCAATATGTACGGGCGGTCGGCGAGGATATCGTGGCCGGCGAGCTGGTTGTTCCTGCCTTTCATCGTCTCCGCCCCCCGGATATAGGGGCCATCCTGGCGGGGGGTAGAACGGAGATCGAGGTTCTGACCAGGCCCAGGGTGGTGATCATACCGAGCGGTTCGGAGATCGTTCCGCCCGGGGCGGATCGGGGCAGGGGGGATGTTCCGGATTTCAACAGCAGCGTGGTCAGCGCCTACCTGCGGGAATGGGGGGCACGGCCGGAAATACACCCGGTCGTTCCCGACGTGCTCGCACAGATCAAGGCGGCAGTTGTCCGGGCCGCGGACGGGGCTGACATGATAATCATCATTGCCGGTTCTTCGGCCGGCAGCAAAGATTTCACCTACGCGGCACTGGCGGAACTGGGCGAGGTGTATGTTCATGGGGTCTCCACCAGGCCCGGGAAGCCCACTGTCCTGGGCAGCGTTGATGGTAAACCTGCGGTGGGGTTGCCCGGATATCCGGTCTCGGCCTATTTCAGCCTGGAATGGTTTGTCCGCCCGCTGCTCCATCACTACTATTCCATGCGCGAACCGACAAGGGAGACCCTGGAGGTCACTCTGGGGCGGCGTCTGGTGTCCAGGATGGGCACGGAGGAGTATGTACGGATGGCCGTGGGCAAGGTGAACGGGGAATTTGTGGCCAATCCCCTCACCCGGGGGGCAGGGGTAACGATGTCCCTGGTCAGAGCGGACGGCCTGCTCGTCGTCCCCCCGGAGAAGATGGGGTACGAACAGAATGAACGGGTCAAGATCGAACTCTACCGTCCCGCCGGGGAACTGGATCGCAACCTGCTGGCGGGGGGAAGCCATGACCTGGTCCTTGACCTGCTGATCACGGCCCTGAGGGAGAAGGAAACCGACTTCACTCTCTCTTCGGCACATCTGGGAAGCATGGGCGGCATTCTGGCCATTGACAGGGGACAGGCCCACCTGGCGGGCGTCCATCTTTTCGATCCCGCCAGCGGTGATTACAACATCCCCTACATCGAGAAACTTCTCCCCGGAAGGGATGTCCTGCTCCTGACCCTGGCGCACAGAATGCAGGGATGGATCGTTCCCCGGGGCAACCCCGGCAAAATCAGTGACGTGACGGATATCGCCTCAAACGGGACAAGCTTTGTCAACCGGCAGAAGGGAGCCGGAACCAGACTGCTCTTCGATTACCTGCTCGAGAAAGCCGGGATCGGGCCACAGGAGATCAGCGGTTATGAACGTGAGGAACATACCCACCTCAACGTGGCGGCTGCCGTTGCCTCCGAAACTGCCGCCGTCGGGCTGGGAATCCTTCCGGCAGCCAGGGCCTTCGGGCTGGATTTTGTCCCCGTCCGGGAGGAACGTTACGACCTGCTGATGACGGCCGATTTTTATGAATCCGATGCCGGGCAGACGATCAAAACGATAATCACGGACCCTGCCTTCAAGGACAGGGTTACGGCCATGGGGGGATACAGCATGCGCGAAACGGGCATGTTGCGGTGCATGGAACGGGCCGACAGGGATACGGCGGAATCCCCGGAAGATGGAAAGAAAGGACGGTGAGGGGTCGATGGGAACACTTGTCGATCGTTACGGGCGCAAACATGACTATCTGCGTATCTCGGTAACCGACCGCTGCAACCTGCGTTGTGTCTATTGCATGGGGCCGGATGGAGTAGAACCTCTTTCCCACCGGGATATTCTTTCATACGAGGAGATACTCAAGGTGGTCAGGGTTGCTGCCGGACTGGGAATAAGCAAGATAAGGATAACCGGCGGGGAACCGCTTGTACGCATAAACCTGCCTCATCTGATCGAAGGGATCAACAGCATCACCGGTGTCGAGGATCTGGCTCTGACCACCAACGGGATCTTCCTGCCGCAGTTTGCTCGAGAACTGAAAGAAGCGGGGTTGAACAGGGTCAATGTCAGCCTTGATTCTCTCGATCCCGGTCTTTACCGCAAGATAACGCGCGGGGGGAATATCGAACAGGCACTGGAGGGAGTGGAGGCCGCCATCCATCACGGGCTGGAACCGGTAAAAATCAATACGGTTCTTCTGAAAGGTTACAATGACCACGAGATCCTTGATTTTTTTGCACTGGCCCACGACAGAAACATCGCTGTGCGCTTCATCGAATACATGCCCATCGGCGAACGGAGCATCGGTTTTGACGGACATTATCTGCCCCTGAGTATCATCAAGGAGACGGCGCTGCTGGCCGGGTACGAACTGCAGCCGCTGGATCATCCGCTGAGTGCAGGGCCGGCCGAATATTTTTCCCTTCCCGGCCGCAGGGGATCCATTGGACTTATTCATTCCATAAGCAAGCATTTCTGCTCGTCATGCAACCGTCTGCGGCTTACTGCCGATGGCCGATTGAAATCATGCCTTTACTGGCAAGAGGAAGAACAGGTACGGCCCATTCTTGACCACCCACGGAAATTGGAGGCCCTGTTGAAAAAAGTGGTGCTGCAGAAGCATAAAGAACACCTGATGGGTAATGAAAATGCCGAACTTCCAGCCCCCCCGGATACGGCGACGATGCGCACGATGTCACAAACGGGCGGATAATGGCGGACACTTGCAGGAACCTATTTTTATTTCATTCAGGTGAGGAGGATCCTGATGATTGACAATGTAACAAAGCTGAACATAATTGCAGCAAGGTCGGGCATGGGCAAGACCACCCTCATAGAGACACTTCTGCCCGAACTTATTGCAAAAGGGCTGCGCGTTGCCGCCCTGAAAGGAAATAGCAATCGATGTGATTTCGATATCCCCGGAAAGGATACCTGGCGTTTTCTGGACGCCGGGGCCAGGATTTCAGGCATAATAACACCTGACAATTTTGTCCTGATGGGAAACGCCGCTGACCGAAATCGAGCCATGGAATATGCTTCTTCAATGCTGAAGAATATTGACCTTTTACTGATCGAGGGCAATAAACGAAGCGACAACCCCAAGATCGAGGTTGTCCGCAAGGCACTGGGAATGGATCCTTCCGGGGCGGACAACGTGATTGCCATCGCCACCGATCATGAAGAATTGGAAACCGATGTCCCCGTTTTTGATCTCAACAGTCCGGCGGAGCTGTCCGCTTTTATTTTCAACCGCTTCTTTGTCAGGAGCGACGGGGTAGAAACAGTTGATGCGGAAAAATCCGGTCTTACACATTTTGACCTCAGCGGCCGGCCGCGCATGGTCGATGTGAGCGGCAAGGCCAGCACCCTGCGCGAAGCATACGCCAAGGGAGAGATCACCATGGCCCCGGCAACACTGGAAAGGGTAAAAGCCGGAACGGTGGAAAAGGGCGATGTACTGGGTGTGGCACAGGTTGCGGCGGTCATGGCCGTAAAAGAAACGGGGCGCCTCATCCCCATGGCCCACCAACTCGCCGTTTCGGGAGTTGATGTGGACTTTGATTTTCCGGAAAAACAGAACAGGATCGAAATCGGGGTACGGGTCAAACTCAGTGGCCAGACAGGGGTGGAGATGGAAGCCCTTACCGGTGTCAGCGTGGCCGCCCTCACGATATATGATATGTGCAAGGCCATCGACAAGGAAATGAACATCCAGAATATCAGGCTCGAGGAGAAGAGGGGAGGGCGCTCCGGTCTCTACCGGAGGAAAAAATAGATGGGCAAGATCATGGCCGTATGTATCGGCAAGAATAAAGGTGAACGCAAGGTGAATGTGGGGCAGGGTACACTGGTCAGAGGCCGGGGATTGAAAGACGACTGCCATGCCGGTTCTGCCCATCGACAGATCAGCCTCCTGGGAATGGAAAGTATACGTAAAATGCAGAACAGGGGGCTGGATGTGCATCCCGGGGATTTCGCCGAGAATCTGACCACGGTGGAGATCGATCTTTCAACCTTGCCGGCAGGAACAAGACTGCAGGTCGGGGGGAGAGCAATTCTGAAGGTAACCCGGATCGGCAAGGAATGCCATGGCCGATGCGCCATCCATGAACAGGCCGATGATTGCATCATGCCCCACGAAGCTATCTTTGCCGAGGTCCTCAGGGGAGGGGAGATCAAAACAGAAGACATCATCCGCCAGGTTCCTGCCTACAGGTTTGGTGTGGTTGTTTCCAGCGACAAGGGTTTCGCCAAAGAAAGGGAGGATAAAAGCGGCCCTATCATCGCGGAACTTCTGCTTCCCTGGGGCGAGGTGATACAGCATGTCGTGGTTCCCGATGATCATGGCCAGATTGTATCGGCCTTGATACAGATGACAGACAGGGGTGTCGATGCCATCTTTACCAGCGGGGGAACGGGCCTTTCCCCGCGTGACAATACCCCCGAGGCGACCCTTGCCGTCATCGACCGCCAGGTCCCCGGAATGGCAGAAACGATACGCCGCGAGAGTGCCCGCATCACACCACATGCCATGTTGACCCGGGGTGTCGCCGGCATCCGTGGGCAGACCCTCATCCTCAATCTCCCCGGCAGCCCCAAAGCAGTTCATGAATCGCTGGAGGCAATCTTTCCCGCTCTCGGCCATGCTCTGGAAACATTGACCGGACGCGGCGGGGAATGTGCCCGTTGAAATCAAAATCATATTCCTCTTTACACTCCTGGAACACCTTGCACTTTTTCAGCTGACAGAAAGAGGTGCACATCAGTCCATCATGCTACACATCAATTCTTGCACACCCGTGCATGGAAAGGTCTTTCATCCAATACAAAATCCATATTCGCATGGGATATAATATGAGGCAATATTCATTGACCTGAACTACAATATGTACCGATAAAAATTGCCCTCGCCAACCTCTATGCAGAGTCCAAGATGACATTATTTTTATCTTTTTCCCAAAATATGATTTATTATTTCCCGGGCAATATCGAGGCACTTCAAGAAAATGCTATGCCGGTGCGTAAAGTCTCCATGATCTCCCCTACAGCACCTTCGATGTTGACGATCTTGTTCTGCAGATAATCGGCAATGACAACCTCCATGGCCCCACAGATCATGGAAGCCACGATATCGACATCGCACTCCCTTATCCTCTTGTCGTTGATACCCTTCCTCAGGACGTCCAGTATGAAATCGCGCAACCCATCGTCAGGGGCATCGTCTCCCGAAATGGACCTCAGATAATAGTTCTTTTCCAGGGCGACCACTCTGTACAGATCAGAATGATGGTTCAATCCCGTAAAATGCATCTCTATCGCCGCTCTTATCTTCTCCAACGGTTCAAGCTCCATCTGTTCAATTATCCCGTAGAAGTCATTCCTTTTTTGATACTCTCCCCTGAAAATACTGGTAATGATTTCTTCCTTGTTACGGAAATAGTTATAGATTGTACCTACAGCTATACCGGCTTCCGCAGCAATCTTTTCAGCAGTGGCTTGCGGGTACCCTCCCCCGGCTATCACCTTCACCGCTGCCCGACGAATCAGATCTTTCTTCTCATTTCTGGAATCCATACCATCGCCTCTTTTTAAAGTTATGAATATTTATTCATGCCATACGTATAAATGACTCAAAATAAACGGCCATCCCCTTCAGAACAGCCATCTTTTTGGGCCGGAATTGCCTGGCGAGCCAGCCGGTCGCATCTGATATTGTAACTGTCGGTGCCGTGCCCCTTGACCTTTCTCCAGGCCACCTGGTGATGAAACCCGGTCAACCGATCCAATTCTTCCCACAGATCGCGGTTTTTGACCGCATGACCGCTACTCGTGCACCAACCGTTTTTCAGCCAACGTTCCAGCCAACCCTGATTGAAAGCGTTGACAAGATATGCACTGTCGGAATACACCATGACGGTTGCCGGAAGATCCAGTTCCTTCAATGCCATGATGGGAGCCAACATCTCCATACGCTGATTGGTGGTGCGGGGTACCCCACCACTGATTTCCCTGGTTTTCTCCCCTTCTTTCATGATCAGGGCGGCCCACCCCCCGGGACCCGGGTTTCCGGAGCAAGCCCCATCGGTATAGATTACAACCCTTTCCATAAGACGATCCATCCTTCATGAATATATATTCAAATCAAGAGATGATTCACATTTCCGTCACTACAGTGCAGAAATTTCCATGGTCAGCTCTTGCAATATCCTTCCCAGTTCATCGACCAGTTCCCCGTAGCGGGCCCAGTTCCCTTCTTTCAGGTTCTCCTGCGCCTCTTCAAAAATAGCGTTCGCTTCCCCGATCAGGTCGTATATATCAGGCGGTGCAGGTTCCTCGGATGGAAGTTCAGAATCGGGATCAGCCGGAACCGGGAGAACCTGTTTTTCCCCGAGTACCCGCTGCAGTCCTTCCTCGAGAGTCCGTGCCATAACAACAAATTCATCAAAGGCAACGATTACACGTGCAAGTTCGGGCAGCCCGCCGGCCTCCGCCTCGAGATAGATGGGTTCAACATAGATCAGGGAATCATTTACCGGAAGAACGACAAGGTTGCCACGGATAACCCTTGAACCTTTCTGGTCCCAGAGGGCCAGCTGTTCCGAAATCTCGGTGTTCTGGTCGATGCGATTTTCTATCTGCAATGGGCCGTAGGCCAGTTTGTCCTTGGGAAAAAGATAGGCATCCACCCGGCCGTAATTTTCCCCGTCACATCCCGCTGCCAGCCAGGCAATCATGTTGTTGCGTTTCAAAGGTGTGAAAGGCTGGATCAGGACGAATTCCGGTTCTTCCCTGCCGGGAAGTTGCAGAATGACATAATAGGGTTCCACGATCCGGTTCTGCCCTTCATAACGTTCCTCGGGGAACGACCAGAGGTCTTCCCGATTGTAAAATACATTCGGGTCCACGGTGTGATAGATGTTGTACACATTTGCCTGCGTTATAAAAAGATCTTCGGGGTAGCGCAGATGATCGCGAAGACCCGCAGGCATCTCCTCGAGGGGACGGAACAATCCGGGGAAAATCCGGCTGTAACTCTGCACCAGGGGATCATCCTCGTCGATGACATACATGTCCACGGTGCCGTTGTAAGCATCGATGACCGCTTTGACGGAGTTCCGGATATAGTTGAAATCTCCCTGCGGCTGGGAATAGGGGAAACGGTCACTGACCGTGTAGGCATCCTGGATCCAGAAAAGCCGGCCATCGTTTACCACGATGTAAGGGTCGGAATCATAGCGCAGGAAAGGAGCAACCTTGTTCACACGTTCCTTGATGGATCGATAGTATTTTATACGACTGTCCGCATGCAGTTCCCCGGAAAAGAGAATACGGTAGTCCCCGAAGCGGATTGCCAGAATCGATCTTCTCCCCAGACCACCGAGGGGCACACCACCATCACCTTCATATACAGTCTGCACATTTTCATCACCCATGGGATAATCGAATTCGGGCATCTTGCTATTGGTAACAATATAATCCCCGGTCAACTCCCCGTAATAGATACCGGGACGCTGCAGTTCGATACCACCCGTGACCACCGGCGGTATATCCTGGACAAAATAACGAGGGAGTCCTTCCCGTGAAACTTCATTCACCGGGGACATGGTCACCCCGTAACCATGCGTGTACTGCAATCTCCTGTTAACCCAGGTCTGGGCCCGTTCATCCAGGCGGTCGTTGTCCATTTCCCGCGCCGACACCATGACCTGACGGTATTGACCGTCGATCATGTAGCGGTCAATATCGACATCATGAAAAAGGTAATAGGGCCGGATGGCCTGAAGTTCATTCAGGGTGTTTTTGATGGGGCGGTAGTCCCACAGCCTGATGTTGTTGAAAGTACCGGGGTTCTCCTCGATGTCCTTCCAGTTGATCGTCCCGCGGGCCGGATACTGGTTCGTCCTGAATTTATCTACACCGTAAGCAAAGCGGGTAAAATCGATGTGGTGGGCCAGATACGGTTTCTCGTAGGTGAATTCCGAAGGTTGCACTACAAAGTGCTGCACAATTGCGGGTAGAACAGAACCACCTACAAGGGAAACTATCACCAGGAGAAGAACTCCCCCCGGCAACAGGCGCGGCCGCTTGACCGATGCATTGATGAAAAAGATCAGGGAGACGATAAAAGCCAGGAACATGAGGATCCAGAGCATATTCAGTTTGATATGGGCTTCAGTATAGCCGGCGCCGAACATGTAACCTCCCGGATCCAGGAGCAGTTCCGACATCTTCAGGCGATAATCAACAGCCTTGAGCAAGACAATCAGGGCGGCGATGAGGGAGATATGCCCCAGCCCCGGAAAGGAAAATAAAAACCAACGCTTTCCCGCCATGGTCGGGGGTTGTGTTACAAAATAGATCAAAATGAGGGCAAGCAGGGTTATGACCAGTGTCAACATCAAAAAACCATACAGGAAGCGTAGAAAAGGCAGCTTGAAAACATAAAAGGAGAGATCCTGGCCAAGAAGCGGATCCGTCATCCCGAAAGCAACCGGGTTGAAAAAGTATTGCATCTCCATCCAGTAATGACCGGTATATGAAGCAAATATCAGGGAGAGAACCGCCGCGGCCATAAAATAGTAGTATGACAACCGCCCCGGGGCAAGATACTTCAGGTAGCCTCGCTGAAAGAGAAATTCCCTGGCTTCAAGGTTCAGATCGGGAACCCTGGCCACCTGACGCCGGGTAAACAACAGGTTGATCCACAAAAAAAACAGGAAGAACAACCATGAAGCAACCCTCAGTCCCCATACCGAGAGAAACCGGGTCCAGAATACTCCCTCCATCTCCAGTTCGTTGTACCAGAGCAGGTCAACATAGAAATTGATACCGATGGTGAAGATAGCCACCAATACCAGAATGATAGCCAGGATCGTGGTTTTTTTCATTTTTTCCCCCGAAACAGTCAAGGCCGATTTTTGAAACAACCGGATCATGTACAAAACACAACGATAAACTTATTCTATATGATGAAGAATCGATTTGTCAAAATAAAGAACAAATCGATCTTGACGGGATTTTCTTGTTTCGAGGAGGACATAATAAATTTTCCCGGCCAGCCCACGGGAAAGGGTGAACAAATTTTGTCAAGCGGGTGGGGAAGGATATCCCGGTGCTGTTACAGAAGTAGAATCTGTTCTGTTTCTTTTTGTATTCGATTCTTGCGGTGTTGGATGAAAGGAGAAAAAGATGAGCATTATCCGTGACAAAACTCTGGCCCCGGCGGGCAGGAAGAAAATTGATTGGGTAAAAGAGCATATGCCTGTTCTGAGCCATCTGGAACATACGTACGCACCCGGGCAGCCCTTCAAGGGCCTGAACCTCTCGATCTGCTTGCACCTGGAAGCGAAGACAGCCTGCATGGCGGAGGTTTTTGCCCGAAGCGGAGCACGGGTTGCCATTACCGGCAGCAACCCCCTCTCCACCCAGGACGATGTTGCCGCGGCCCTGGCCGAAAGTGGCCCTGAAGTGTATGCCTGGTACAATGCTACCCCTGAAGAGTACAACAGCCATCTTCGACATACCCTGGATGCTGAACCGGACCTCATTATCGATGACGGCGGGGATCTGATCACCATGCTGCACCGGGAATACCCCGCCCTGAAAGATAAAGTGATCGGGGCTGCCGAGGAGACGACGACCGGATTGATCCGCCTGAGAGCCATGGAACGGGAGGGCATACTGGCTTTCCCCGTCATCGCCGTGAATGATGCACCATGCAAACATCTTTTTGACAACCGCCTGGGTACAGGGCAGTCCGTCTGGGATGGAATCATGCGCGCCACAAACCTTCTCATCGCCGGCAAAACAGTGGTGATCTGCGGTTTCGGATGGTGCGGAAAGGGTATCGCTGCCCGTGCCCGGGGGCTTGGGGCAAGGGTGATCATCTGCGAGGTTGATCCCGTAAGGGCGCTGGAAGCTGCCATGGAGGGGTACGAGTTGAAACCCCTGATGGAAGCAGCCCCTCTTGGCAATATCTTTGTTACTGCCACCGGATGCAATGCAGTTATCGGGAAAAAGCATTTCACCTTGATGAAAAACGGTGCCATGATGTGCAATGCGGGGCATTTCAATGTGGAAATCGACACCTCTTCATTGGAAAAAATGGCCACATCCATATCTGATGTGAAAACCAACATCAAGAAATATTGCATGCCCAACGGCAACAATCTATACCTGCTTGCGGAGGGAAGGTTGGTCAATCTTGCCGCCGGTGACGGCCATCCGGCTGAAATAATGGATCTGTCATTTGCATTGCAGTATCTGGCAATGGACTATCTATGCAGGAACAGGGGGACACTTTCACGGGGTGTACTGCCACTTCCCGCCGAACTGAATCGGCAGGTGGCCATTCTGAAACTCGAATCCCTGGGCCTGACACCCGACACCCTGGACGAAGAACAGCAAAAATATCTATGCTCATGGAACCCCGATCCGGGTCAGTAAACAGTGATATTTTCTTTGATGCCTTCAAACAATCCCGCACCGATATTGGGTACGTTCATGATCTCTTCTATTTTGGAAAAAGGGCCGTGGGCATCGCGATATTCAATTATGTTCCGGGCCCTTTTTTCCCCGATACCCGTCAGTGTGGTCAATTCTTCAAGCGTGGCACGGTTGATATTCACTTTGCCGTCAGCGATGCCGGATACATTCGATTCCGGGCCTTCCTCGCCTGCAAGAGGAATATGGACCTGTTCGCCATCGACGAGCGGCCGGGCCAGGTTGACTTTTTCCAGATCGGCATCCGCCGCGGGCCCGCCCGCTTTATTGACGACATCGTGTACACGAGCTCCGATGGGCAACTCGTAGATACCGGGATTTACCACCGCACCGATGATATGGATCGTGCACATCGCCTCCTCTTCCGGAACGGAAGATGGTTCTTCGGGTGACGATTGGCTATCATTGACCGTTGGCAACCTCTCCATACCGGAAAAATAACCGGAAAAGCGTACAGCAATCCCCACGATCAGCAGAACGACCAACACCGCAATAATGATCCTGTCACGCCGGGGCATCCTGACCCCGCCACCGTTTTTCAGATCGCGTTTACCACCGCTGCCATCGTCTTCATTCCGGTCCGCATGCATAACGGAAGACTCCTCTCCGGCCCGCCTGGCAAATGATACAAACCTGCGAAATGGAAATCAAAAGCCGCATTCTTCCCGTATATTTCTACAAATGTTTATATTTTCCTTTTCAAAACAAAAATAATCTGCTTCACCCGGAACAGGAAACCGGCTTATTTCTGTGCAGGTACAATTGTTACCTGCCCGTGGTGTTTCTGGAAGGGATTCCTGAAGAATCGAAATAAACCCGATTTCATTTGACAACCAGGTTGACCAGTTTGCCGGGGACGGCTATTGTTCTGACAATTTCCTTCCCATCGATGTAGGGACGGATTTTCTCCTCGGCGCAGGCCGCCTCCACCAATTCCTCCTTGGAGTGCTCCGCCGAAACCATCAGTTTGGCTCTCAGTTTACCGTTGACCTGCACGACGATCTCCACTTCATCAACGCGAAGACTGTCGCGATCATGTACGGGCCAACTTTGAAGGTGAACGCTGTCCGTATAACCGAGTTTGCCCCAGCATTCCTCGGCCAGATGGGGAGCAAAGGGAGAGAGAAGGATGACGATTGTTTCCAGGGCCTCGGTCAATCCTTCCCGGTAAATATTTTCGATCGGCGAAAGACTCTCTTTCTTCCGCAGGTAATCGTAAGTCGAATTCACCAGTTCCATGATGGCACTGATGGCGGTGTTGAAACTGAACCGTGCACCGATATCATCTGTCACTTTCTTTATGGTTGAATGAACAGCATGGTGCAGATCACTTTCTTCTTTTCCGGGTAGTACAGATCCGGTGTCCGGATGGGCAGGGGTACCGTACTGATCGATCAGACGCCAGACGCGGCGCAAGAAACGATAGCAACCCTCCGCCCCGCGGTCACTCCACTCCAGATCTCTTTCCGGAGGGGAGGCAAAGAGGATGAACATCCGACCCGTGTCCGCCCCGTATTTTTCAATGATCTCGTCCGGGGTGACCACGTTGCCCTTTGACTTGGACATCTTGAAACCGTCCTTGTAGACCATCCCCTGGGCCAGGAGCCTCTTGAAGGGTTCCACGGCCTCGCACAGGCCGGCATCATGTAAAACCTTGGTGAAAAACCGGGCGTAGAGCAAATGCATCACCGCATGTTCTATGCCACCGATATACTGGTCAACAGGCATCCAGTAGTTGGCTTCCCCGGGTGAAAAAGCAGCCTCGCCATTCCGTGGATCGGCGTACCTCAAAAAATACCAGGATGAACACATGAAGGTATCCAGCGTGTCCGTCTCGCGACGGGCCTTGCCGCCGCAACGGTAACATTCTGTATCGACGAAAGAGGGATAATGTGAAAGTGAAGGCACCCGGTCCCCGGACAGTTCCACATCTTCGGGAAGCAATACGGGAAGATCTTCTTCCCGCAGTGGCAGAACACCGCATTTTTCGCAGTAAATGACGGGAATGGGGGCACCCCAGTAACGCTGACGCGATATGAGCCAGTCGCGCAGACGGTAAGAAGTCTTGAACCCTCCCATCCCTTTCTCGGCCAGGAACAGCGTGATCTTCTCCTGGGCGTCTTCATAAAACAGGCCGTCAAAAGGACCGGAGTTGATCAGGTAACCGGGATCCTCGAATGCTTCTTCCATGTCCGGGCCGAGAACGGTTTCCCGCGGGGTGATGACTACCTTGACTGGCAGACCGTATTTCCTGGCGAAGAGAAAGTCCCGTTGGTCATGGGCAGGTACACCCATGACAGCGCCCGTTCCATAACCCATCAGTACATAGTTCCCCACCAGGATGGGAACTTCCTCTCCATTCACGGGATTCAACGCACTTCTACCCGTGAAAAGGCCTATTTTTTCCGTTTCGGCAGATGTCCTCTCGATTTCCGTTTTCTGTTTCATTTTTTTCACGAAAGATTTGATTTCAGTTTCACGGGAAGTGCCTTCCACGAGGTGGTTCACAAGGGGGTGCTCGGGTGCCAGTACCATGTAAGTAACCCCGTAGAGAGTGTCAGGACGAGTCGTGAAGACTTTTACAGATTCCCCGGGGAATTCCTTCAGCGGGAACACTATCTCCGTACCTTCACTGCGCCCGATCCAGTTTTGCTGCATTACCTTGACACGCTCGGGCCAGTCTTCAAGCAGATCCAGATCCTCCAGAAGACGGTCGGCATAATCGGTGATACGCAAAAACCACTGTTCCAGTTCACGGGTCTCCACTTCACAAGCACACCGCCAGCATAGCCCCCCTTCAACCTGTTCGTTGGCAAGCACGGTCAGGCATTCCGGGCACCAGTTGATGGAAGACTTCTTGCGGTAAGCCAGCCCGCGTTTGTAAAAGAGGAGGAATAACCACTGGGTCCAGCGATAATAATCGGGAAGACTGGTCGTTATCTCCCTGCTCCAGTCGTAGCTTATGCCCAGACTGTTCTGCTGTTCTTTCATCTGTTCGATATTGTGCGCCACCCATTCGGCGGGATTGACCTTGTTGGTTATAGCAGCGTTCTCGGCCGGCAAGCCGAATGCATCCCAGCCCATCGGATGAAGAACATTGTATCCCTTCATCCTCAAATAACGGGCCAGCACATCACCGATGGAATACACACGCATATGACCCATATGCAATTTCCCCGAAGGATAGGGAAACATCTCCAGAACGTAATATTTTGGCCTGGACGGATCTTTTTCCGACCGGTCAAGGTCATGCGCTGCCCAATATTTTTGCCATTTTGGTTCAATAATTCCGGGTTTGTAATCCGCCATCTGTTCAATCCCCCTGCGAAAATATTTATAATAAAACGCCCGTCCCTCCAGGGACGAGCTCGGCCCGTGTTACCACCCTCATTGGTAAAGCAATGGTGGAGCTGGCGGGACTTGAACCCGCGGCCTCTTCCATGCCAAGGAAGCGCGCTCCCTCTGCGCCACAGCCCCACAACATTTTCTTTGCCCTCTCTTCATGCCGTTAACGCCGTCCTACGCCGGTCATTACCGCCTGTAACAAGTTTTCACAACCGGTTCTCCGGGGCGAGTTCAGCAAGTTCGCCTGCCGATTTGCACCGACCACCGGCTCTCTGCAAAGGCTGGCCTGCGTACTGATCCCCTTCATGGAAGCTTTCTGCATAAACCGTCAAATTGTTGGTGAATCCTTAAACATTATAGAAATAATAAGCCGTTTTGTCAAGAAATCATCGGCAGTAGATCGTTCTTCCGGGCATGTAGAAAACCCTGCCACGGGCAGAACCGATGAAGGCTTTACCTTTCCACCGGAAAAAAAGGATGATAATGGTTGGCAGAAATCTGGCGGAGGCAGTCGATGGGAAAACGGCAGTCTTTTACCAACCGAATGATCAAAAAGGGAATGATCATTTCAGGGCAATACGGTCCACTTCGTTGTTCTGAAGATCCAGGTACAGAAGTTCGTTGCAGAGAACACCCTTCCCGCCCAGCAATATTTTTACGGCCTCGCTCACCTCCCAGGAAGCGATCAAAGCGGGCGTTGCCGCGGGATTCCCCGGATGAGCCTCCGGTCCAGGCCCTTTCCCGGACCGGACGTCCTCCAGACGGGTGTTTCCGTAAATCGAGGACAGGAGGGGAGTCCCGGGACGGATCACGGCCAGCTGCCCCATACAACCCCCGATAGCCGCATGAACCATGGGGATGTTTCTTTCCTGGCAGGCACTCTCCAGATCAAACCGAGCCGGCAAATTGTCAAGGCAATCCATGGCCAGGTGCACGTGTTCAAGCAGATCCACAAGCTCGGCTTTTCCAACATAATCGGGGACAGCCCGCACTTCCACGGCACTGTTTATCTGCCCGATGCGACGCTGTGCAACCAGGGCCTTGTTCATCCCCAGGCTGGACTCGGCAGCCCCGATCTGGCGGTTCAGGTTGGATTCAGTAAATTTATCGCCATCGACAAGAATCAGAGACCCCACGCCCATCCGCGCCAGCAATTCAGAGGCCAGGCCCCCCAACCCACCGAGACCGACCACCGCTACTTCCGAGAGGAGCAGTTTCAACTGGCCCTCCGGGCCGACAGTCCCCATGTTTCGCAAATAACGTTCCGGCACCAACCCATGCTGCAGAGCAGCTATTTCAATCTGTTTGACAGTCTTTTCAAAACGGCGGGCCAGTTTTCCGGTTTCGGCCAGGCCCAGAATGCAGAATTTTTCCCCTGCGGATGCTTTCTTCCCGCCGGCCAGACGGTGAAGGGCCTGTTTCAGCTCATCCTTGCCATCCATGAATTCAGACCAACCTTCCCCTAGTCAACAACGGTCTTCTCCGTTACCTGTTGTTCCTTCTTCGGTAAAGCATCGCTCCATAAACGTTCCAGGTTGTAAAACTCCCTCTCTGCTGGCTGAAAGATGTGGATGATCAGGGATGCATAATCCATCAGTACCCACCGGGCCTCCCTGTAACCTTCGATATGCCGCAGTTCCGCACCGGCTTCCTTGAGCTTCTCCCGTAAAAAATCACTCAGGGTCTTGACATGCTGCCCCGAGGTAGCGGTGCAGATCAAAAAATAATCTGCCAGGTATGTTATCTTCCCCACTTCCAGGAGCACGGTATCCTGTGCTTTTTTTTCAGCTGCCAGCCTGGCCGCAAGTTGAGCCAATTCTTGCTCCTTTTGCAACAAGTATCCCCCTTTGTCAATCATTTTTTCTCTTCAACAACAATTCATTTCTGAATGCCGCCGAAAACGGGTGCAGCAGGTAGCCCCTTTCTATCACTTTTTTTATGGCGTTGTCCACTGCTTCCAGAAGGGCCCCGTCCAGATCGTGAAAAGCCATCTTCCGCAGACGGCGAACGCCGGGGTAAACACGGTTTATTTCCACGGCATCGGCAAGGTAGATGATCTGTTCGAACCTGCCCAGCCCCGGCTTGCCCGTGGTGTGAAATTCGATCGCCCTCAAAACCCGCTCATCCTCGATACCTGCTTTTTGAGCGGCCATAACGGCGCCGACGGGGGCGTGCAGAAGATGTGGCGAATGCCGGGTAACCCCGTCCGTACGCAAGGAAAATTCAACCGCCTTCTTCCGAAGACGTTCCGCGGAGAGAGGTTTGGCGCAATCATGCCACAAACCGGCCAGATAGGCCAGATTTTCGTCCTCGCCATGAGCCCGGGCCAGCAAGGCCGCCATGCGGGCAACGCCCACACTGTGTCGAAAAAGCTCGTTCCCCAGCTTTTTTCTTAAAAAACCGATATTTCTGCATCTTCTCATTTGTATCTTCTCATGCGCTATTTCACCCGGAATGAATCGCCTCGACAACCAACTATCTTTTTCGCCAGGGAACAATGTCTTTCCTGCCTAAAAAAAAAGGCAACAGATGTTGCCTTTTTTTTCGCTCTTGCTACTGATCTTCTCTTGGTTTGGCCTCATTGACCACCAGCTGGCGGCCTTCCATCTCAAGCCCGTTCGCCTGCTCAAGAATACGTTCGGCATCTTCCTCATTCACTTCAACGAAACCGTAGCCCTTCGATCTTCCTGTTGCTCTCTCTGTTATAATGCGGCAAGCAAGTACTTCGCCGAATTGTGAAAAAGCCTGCTGGAGTTCGTCTTCGGTTGTCGACCAAGGAATATTCCCCACGTAAAATGTTTTTACCACTTGAGAAGCTCACCTCCTTAGGAACTTTCGACGGTCACATCAGCATATTGTTGACGACAATGGACACGCCGACGGTAACATATTACCTCTTACCTTAACTTATTATGAAAAATCAAGAGGAAAAATATACTTTTCTATCAATATTTTTCCCTCGATAAAGACCATACTTGTATATATAGTTCTCCACCGAGCCGGTGGTAAGATATTTGACCGTTTTGCCGGATCTGACCCTTTCCCTGATAAAAGTGGAAGATACCGCCATGGCCGGGTTCTCCAGCAGATGCACTCTTTTACGCACATGGGGGTAATGAGACGCCAGCCTTTCATACAACTTCTCCAGGGAATAACCCGGGCGGGAGGCGGCAATGAACGTGCAGGTATCGAGCAATTCCTCGAATTCTGCCCAGGCCGGAATTTCCAGGATAGCGTCTGCTCCGGTAATAAAAAACAGATCAACGTTCTTGCCAAAGATCTCCCGATAATAACGGACAGTTTCAATTGTATATGAAGGTTTATTTTTGTCAATCTCGAAGCGGGAAACCTCGAAAGAGGGGTTGTCAGTTACAGCCAGAACGGTCATCATGTATCTGTGTTCGGGATCGCTTGTCAGTTCATCTTCCTTGTGCGGGGGCCAGCCGGCAGGAATAAAAATGACCTTGCTCAAATCATACTGCTGGCGTGCTTCCTCCGCCGCCACGAGGTGGCCGATATGAATTGGGTCGAAAGTGCCGCCCATCAAGCCGATGTTCAATTCATTTACCTCCCCAACCATATTTTCATCATGGATCCCCGACATCTACCATCCATCAAATCAAAAAGGAAATTCAGTCCCTTCTCCCTCATCATCGAAAATAAATTCATGTTCGGCGATGATAACCGTGTCCCCCCGGCATACGCCCCTGCTGCGCAGCAGATGATCGAGGCCGATGCGTTTACAGTAGCGCCGGAATCTGCGTGTGGCTTCTTCATTCTCGAAATCGGTGCGGAGGGCGAGCCTTTCTATCCCTTCACCCCGCACACGATAAATATCCCCCTTCTTGAAAACCTGCAACCCGCCCCCGTCCGGTGGTGCCCCCGGCTTCAGGACCACTGTTTTCACGGGGCCTTCCGCGGCCTTGCTTCTTTCTTTCCGCCGGGCGTTTACTTTCAGGGCGAGGTGTTTTATCAATGCATCCACTCCCTCGCCGGTAGCCGCGGAAATCCCCCGGATTTCCATTTCCGGCGCCCCGTCACCTTCCGCGTTCCTCTCATTTCTGCTGCGCCGATGCAATTCATGTCGCAACTTTTCCAGCCGTTCCCGGCCCCCCGGCAGGTCAACCTTGTTGCCCACAACTACCTGCGGTTTGCGAGACAGTTCCGGGCTGTACAACGCTATCTCCCTGTTGAGCAGATCGTAACGTTTCAGCGGGTCACTGCCCGCCATCTCCGACACATCGATCAGATGAAGAAGAATCAGGCTTCTTTCGGCATGGCGCAAAAAAAGGTCACCCCGGCCTGCCCCCTCGTGTGCCCCTTCGATCAAACCCGGAAGGTCAACGGCCACGAAACTGCTGCCTTCCCCCACTCTGACCACTCCCAGATGGGGGGTCAAGGTGGTAAAGGGGTAATCCGCTATCCGGGGACGGGCAGCGGAAATTCTGGTCAGCAGGGTTGATTTACCGACGTTGGGGAAACCGACCAACGCCACATCGGCGATGAGCTTCAGTTCCAGCAACACCGTCCGGCTAACGCCGGGTTCCCCTTTTTCATACAGGCGCGGCGTTCTTCTTCTGGAGCTTGCAAAATGGCGGTTCCCGTATCCCCCGCGGCCCCCTTCCGCCACCGTTATCTTCGCACCGGGAGAAACGAGGTCGGCAAGAACTGTACCACCTTCGTCACGTACCACCGTGCCGGCAGGTACAGGAATAACCAGGTCTTCCCCCCTGTGCCCCTGGCGGTTCCGTCGGCCGCCCTTGCCGCCGGAAGGTGCCTTCCAGTGGCGGCGGTAACGGAAATCAAGCAGGGTATGCAGGGCATCGGTCGCTTCGAGAATCACCGCCCCGCCCCTGCCGCCATTGCCTCCATCGGGACCACCGTGCGGCACATGCTTTTCCCGCCGGAAGGAGAGCGCCCCGTCTCCTCCCCGGCCACCGCTTACCTCTATGGACACCTCATCCAGGAACATACCCGCCTCCAGCCTGAAAGGACAGCAGTAACAAAGAAGGCTGGCCCTCTGCCAGCCCTTGGAAAAACCGAGATGATTTCATGTTATGCTTCCAGTTGTTCTTCGGGATAAACGCTCACCTGCTTGCGGGCCCGGTTGTTGACTTCATAGACAACACGCCCGTCAACCAGAGCAAAGAGGGTGTCATCCCTGCCACGGCCCACATTCCGGCCGGGATGAAAACGTGTACCCCGCTGACGGATGAGAATACTGCCGGCGCTTACAATCTGGTCGCCGTACCTTTTGACTCCCAACCGTTTGGCGTTGCTATCCCGTCCATTTCGGGAGCTGCCGACACCTTTTTTATGAGCAAATAATTGCAAATCCATCTTGCGCATCATCTTCTATCACCTCCATCAAACCGAATATCTATTTCCGGTCAGAAATCTTCACATGGCGGGGATAAGCCTCCGCCGTCTCTCTCAACCCTAGGGCCATCGTTTCCAGGAGCAGGCCGACATCATGGAGCTGCGCAGTAGCCAGCCCTCCGGGCAACCGGCATTCGAGATAACCGTCTGCCTTTTTGACCGAAGGTTTTACCCCCACGACTTCCTCGATACCGAGGATCGCCGCCTGGGCCAGGGCGGATACCGCCGCGCAGACGATATCTTCCCCCGCAGGGGCAAAAACGGCATGCCCTTCAACGGTAAACTCTTTGATATGGCCCCGGGAATCCCTCCGAAAAGTTACCTTGATCATGAACTTGATTGCTCGTCGAAATCGATCTTTTCCACAAGAACACGCGTATAGGGCTGCCGGTGCCCCCGTTTCCGCCGATAATTCTTTTTGGGCTTGTACTTGAAAACGATAATTTTACGGGCCCTGCCCTGGCGCTCCACGCGCCCCTTCACACGGCATCCCTCCAGAAAGGGGCTCCCCACCTTGAGGGTATCGGCATCCTTGAGCATCAGCACATTCTCGAAGACCACCTCTTCTCCCTCGGCCAGGGGAAGTTTTTCCACTTCCACGGTATCCCCCTCGGAGACACGATATTGTTTTCCGCCGGACTCGATGATGGCAAACATACTGAAAATGATTCCTCCTTTGGAGAAGGGCTCGCTGACAAAAGGCAGCCATGATGAGCTTTGAAGCCTTTGTCAAGCGGCAAGTAACAACGCATATTTTAACATGCACGCTGCTTTGTTGTCAAATTTTACACCAACCCAATCCAACCCAACCCAACCCGGGTGGGAGCATTCGTGTGGTGACGACTCATACTTACTGCTTCGGCCACGGCAATGATGCGGGGCCAATTTGCGAAGTCAACGGAAGAACAGATACCGAAGGCCCGCCCACAGGAGTGGTTTTTGACAAAGAAAAAGGGCTTCCCGGCCCGCTGCCGGGCCGGAAAACCCTCTCTGCAGCTAAACGAAATGATCCGTTTCTATCGCAACTCCTACTGCCTTCTCAACTTCCTGAAGGGCATGATCATGACAGCACCGATCAGGGTCAGAAGACCACCGAGCAGCATGAAAGGCATCATCTGGCTACCTTTCTTTGACTTGGCGTCTTCTTTGGCGTCGTCTTCACCGTTTTCATCTTCACCGTTTTCATCTTCACCGTTTTCGTCTTCACCGTTTTCATCTTCACCGTTTTCGTCTTCGTCACCTTCCAAGCTTACAGAACCCTGTACAACCTCGGTAATCGTCGGTGCTTCTAACGCACCATCGGCCACGAAGAACTCATTGCTATCGTCATCGATATCAACCCAGACATTTGAATCTGTAAGTTCGGACCCTTCAATTATTTTAAATTTCAACGTAAACAGCACATTGTTTGCCTTGACAGTGAAATCTGTAGCGTTGGCAGAAGCAATGTCCAGGATACCGGGCGTGTCTGCATTTGCTGCCAAAGTACCTTTAAGGGCTTTCTGTTCCACATACTCTTCGTCATCTTCGTTGGTATATACAAGTTCCATAAAATCGGCATTGTAATTAACCATCAATTTAAGACCAGCAATTTTGACATCCGCGCTCAGGGAAAAATCAACTTCAACCTCTTCCCCGGCCTTTCCTTCCACGCTACTGATAACCAGTTTCACCGGTTCTTGCGCCGCCACGCTTGAGAACAGCAGGCCCAACACCATACAGAAAACCAGAATCATCGAAATCTTTTTCATTAAGTACCTTCCTCCTTCTATTCAGGCTTCGATATGTGAAAATCAGACACTTACTGTAATCCACACACCTCCTTTGACAGAATCGGTCCATAGTATTCTTTCGATATGAAATGATTCCAGATTCCCCATGGAATCGAACTTCACCATATAATATTCACCATGATTTTTGATAATCCTTCTTTTCATGCCTGAAAATATCTTGCTATAATAGTAAATAAATGTTAACAATCCATAATATTTTTGGCGCTTTCTAGACAATAGCCCTCTTTTTTCGACGGCGGAGCAGAACGATGATAATTACAACTCCCGCCACAATGATCACCGCCGCGCCTATAAAGTAATAATAGTGCTCGACCACGATGTCCGGTACCGCTGACAGGAGGCTCCCCGCGGCAAAGATGGTGATCTGGCCGTCATCATATTCCACGGGGATCTCGTTCCCTTCAATGTTGACCAGGCTCAGTTCTTTTATCTCCAGTGGGGACCTGCCCTTCTCTTTCAGGCGGAACGAGATATCCAGAAGGGCTCCATCGGAGGTTTTACCCTTCAGGCCGAACCAGGCGATGGAGATGGTGTCTTCCGACGACTCCAGGTTGGCGATGGGGATCAGGCCGTCGAGGAGATTTCCGGGCTTGACCTTGAGCGGCTCGACAACCCCGGGATTGTACGCCAGAACCATGTTCCCACCGGCCATCCCCTGCGGGTTCTCCACCATGATGGTTACCTTTACCGTATCACCGGCGCCCCCCCTGGCCTTGCCCACTTTCAGCAACGCCGGGCCTTCACGGGCCGTGGTTCTGTCATCACCCTTTTTTTCTGCCGGAGCCCCATCGGGAGATGAAGAATCCTTGTCGGAAGGAGCAGTTTTGGAACCCGGATCCGTACCCCGGGAAGGCCCGATCATGATACTGCCGTTTACTCCCGCCACGTCGGGGATTTTCTCGGGAACCTCGGTTGCCAGAACCATCTCTTTCAATTCGAGGATGGCCTCCCCTTCTTTTTTCAGCAAAAATTTGATCCGGATGATCTCCCCGGTTTTTTTGAGAGCCTTCGTATCTGCCCAGACAACCTTGAGGCTGTCTGCCGTATAGTCAAGATTGGGCATCAACAAAGCCCCTTCAAGCAATCCGGTTCCACTGACGCCCTTCGGCTCAACCATTCCGGGGTCATAGGAGAGGACAAATTCGCCGCCGGCGACCTCCTTGCTGTTCTTCAATTGCACGGAAACGACAATTTCCTCACCCACGGAACCTTCGGCCTTCCCCAACTCCAGGGTCGGCGAGGCCTGGGCTGCCACAGGGGGGACAAAATTGAATGGAATCAGAAGAAAGATCAGGGCAAAGACAAGCGCCGCCATTACCCCGGATACCGAATGATTTTTCCTGGTCGATCCAACCATGTTTTCCCTTCTCCCGTTTGTTTTTATTTTCAGGATTCAATATTAACAACTGCACCGATGATTGTCAAATGTTAAAACAATTAAAAAAATATAATATAAACCCTGATTCTAGCAGGGCACATCATACTTTTCCGCCCGGGCAAAAGTCCGGTTTACTTCCTTGATCTCGACATTTATTTTCTGTCCCAGGCAGTCCGCCGCACCGCTGACATCGATGACAAATCCATGGAACCTGGCAATGCCGTTTCCGGGATTGCCGATATGCGGTTCCTCGATCTGCACCTCAAGGATATCCCCCGGTTTAACCGGCAGGGCAATCTTGCTTATTTCATCCAGCGAACCGGTGGAAACGATGCGATATTTTTCCATATGGATATCCTCGTTGCCGCGCACGAAAACATATTTCCCGATTTCATTTTCCAATTTCCGCAGGTTGCTGCCTCCCGTACCGATCAACAGGGCGGCCGCTTCCGGATGTGCCTCGATCAGAACTGCCTCATTGTCCAGGGCGGGCAGCTGTTTTTTCAGCTCCTTCTCGATCCTGATCCCCACCACGATGGGGGTCAACACCCTGCCGGCCCCATCACAGTAGGGGCAGGGCTGCTGGAGGAAGGCAGCAAGATCCTGCCTCACCTTCTTGCGAGTCATCTCCACCAACCCCAGATTGGTAAGCCCGAGGATATAGGTGCGCATACGGTCATTCTTGAAAGAGGCACTCAACCTGTCCAGTACCTTCTGGCGGTGTTCCTCGGTCTCCATATCGATAAAGTCCACGATGATGATCCCGCCGATATCCCGCAGGCGGATCTGGTAGGCGATCTCTTCCGCCGCCTCGAGGTTGGTCCTCAACACGGTCTCGGCCAGGTTTTTCCGCCCGGTGTACCTCCCCGTGTTCACGTCTATCACGGTCAGAGCCTCGATTTCATCTATTACCAGATAGCCGCCGCATTTCAGCCAAACCTGCCTTTCAAGGGCCTTGTTGATATCTTTCTCGATGTTGTAATGGTCAAAGATGGGGTCGGGCCCCTTGTAGAGTTTGACCCTGCTCTTCAGATGCGGAGAGGTGTAGTCGAGGATCTCCAGAACCTTTTCATGTTCGTGTATATTGTCAACCATGAAGGTGTTCACATCCTCACCGAGCATGTCCCTGGCCACCCGGCAGGTAAGTGCCAGGTCCTGGTACAGGTTCGCGGGGGCGCCCTGTTCACGAAAACGTTTCTGGATGCGGCGCCACAGATTGCAGAGATATTTTATATCATGCCCGAGAAGATCCTCGTCCGCTGACTCGGCCACGGTCCTGACGATGATCCCCATACCCTCGGGCCGCATTTTTTCGGCCAGTTTTCGCAGTCTTTCTTTTTCATCGGAATCCTCGATGCGCCGCGATACGCCCACGTAACCTGCGCCGGGAACCAGCACCGCATAACGCCCGGGAATGGTAATCTGACCGGTCAGGCGGGCTCCCTTCTGGCTGAAAGGTTCCTTGGTCACCTGAACCATGATCTCTTCCCCAACGGACAGGATGTTCTCTATCGGGGGGTGGGGTTCCGTTCTTCTCTCCTCGTAATCCTGGTAAGGGCGTATATCATCCACGTAAAGGAACGCATTGCGTTCCAGGCCGATATCTACAAAGGCGGCCTCCATTCCGGGGAGGATATTGGCTACCGTCCCCTTGTAGATGTTCCCAACCACACGATGCTGCAAGGGGCGTTCAATATAGATCTCCACGAGACGGCCATTTTCCAGAACCGCCACGCGGCTCACACGATAATCGTAATTGACGATTATTTCTTTACCCAACGGTGTCATCAACTCTCTTTCCATACTTTTGAAACCTGTATTTTCATGATCATCCCCGTGAAGTTTCCAAAATGTATGCGGGGATGCGTTTTGCAATGATTATACGAGCTGTTCCCAGTGCCCCCGGCAATCGTGAAACAAAGCGCTCCGATGAATCTGCATGTGGTGAGGAAGTCTTTCCCATCCGCAGGCCGCCCCTATCATCTGAAGCAGCTCCACCGGGTGTGCACCACCACGGGACCCGGCCTGCAGAAACATTTCGATGGCTTCCGTTCCATCATCTTTCCCGGTAACCTTCAGCTCCATGATATATGGGCGTATGTCCACCCGGCGGGTGCCCTTTTTTCTTACCCTCTGCACGATCAGTTCCGTACGCTCCTTGATATCTTCGACTCCCTCATGCAAAATACCTTCAGGCAAGGGATCTCCGCCCGGCAAGGGGAAAGCAATGTAGAGAGCGGCATCGATCACCTGCATCAGGGGGGGCTCCCGGTCGGAAACTTCTTCAGCATCAATGAGTGAGAGACCCCGGGGCAGTTTCTCCCTCATCCCGGCCACGAACAAAGATGGGGGAAGGCTCTCCTTCAGGTATATCTCCGCCAACTCATGCGCCGCCGTAACACCCAGCGGCAGGGGCAGGGCGATGCTCAACCGGGGTTGGGGATTGAAGCCGCCACTGCAGGCGACGGGTATATTTGCCCTTCTTGCCGCCCGCTGTAGCAGCCGTATCATATCCAGATGTGAAATGTATTTTATGTCCTCCTCGCGCCTGTAACTGAACTTCAGCCGCTGTTCCATTTCAAACCAGTCCTTTCATGCAAGTGGGGGACTGCCCCGGAGTGAATCGAGCAGCCTTCAACACCGCTGTCCCTTGCATATTTCTTGTTGCGGATCACATTACCGATTTACCTATCCATATGCAGCAAACCCGTGAAACATTTATGAATCGATCACGGGCAGAATGCCGCCAATCATCGCTGTTCAAATCCCATTCAAAGATTTCCGGTATTCCTTGATCAGAAACTCTTTCTTCAACCCGGTACGCAAATGTTCCCAGGGCAGGGGGTCCTCGAGTTCATAGCGACGCAAGGCATAATCAGCGGGCGCTATCCCGGCCTCATCGAAAGCCTTCAGCCATCTGTCCATATTGAAATGATCGGACCAGTGGTCGAATTTGCAGCCCCCGGCCCATGCCCTCTCCAGCACGTCGGCCAGGCGCCGGTCGCCGCGGGAGAAAACCGCCTCCATGAAGCTCATGTCTCTGTCATGCCACTTGTATTGAACCGACCTGCCCTGCTTCAGGGAGCGGGCAAGCAACTGTTGTCTGCGATGAGTCTCCGCCGGGGTTATCTGGGGCTCCCACTGAAAAGGGGTATGAGCTTTGGGCGTGAAAGTGGAGGTGCTCACCGTCAGCCTGAGCCGCCCCCGGCACCCCAGCCGGCGGTAAAGAGCAAACATTTCCTCCACCTGCCTGGCTATGGCCAGCACATCATCATCCGTTTCCGTGGGAAGGCCGATCATATAATACAGTTTGAAGGTACGCCACCCGGCCCGGAAAGCATGTTCAAGCGCCTGGAAAAGCGATTCATCGCTGATGTTCTTGTTGATAGCCCGACGAAGCCTGAAATTTCCCGCCTCGGGGGCAAAAGTAAGACTGCCCCTGGTTTTGCCCTGCACGGCGGCAGCCAATCTGACCGAGAACGAATCCATCCTGAGCGAAGGGAGGGAAAGATTCACCCGGGGTGGCAGGGCTTCCCCCAATTCCTTGACCAGCTGCTCGATGTGCGGATAATCGCTGCTGCTCAGGGAAGCCAGGGAAAGTTCATCATAACCGGTGTTCTCGATCAAGGAGAGGGCCAATTCACGGATCTTCTCCACGGAACGGGTGCGCCGCGGACGGTAGGTAGTGCCCGCCTGGCAGAAGCGGCACCCCCGCATACAACCCCGGGATATCTCCACGATGGCTCGATCATGAACTATCTCCCGGAAAGGTACTATCGGGGCAGTTGGATGGGGGGCTTCATTCAGGTCATGAAGCAGACGTTTTTCGATCACGGAAGGCACCTGGCTGTGCGCCGGTTCAATGCCCGTAAAATTACCGGCTTCATAGCATGGCCGGTAAAATGATGGGACATAAACACCTTCGAGTTGCGCCAGTTCAAGGAGCATCTTTTTCCTGGTCAGGCCCCCGTCCCTGCCACTTCTGTAAACTTCCAACAGTTCGGGCAGAACCTCCTCGCCATCACCGACGACAAAAAGATCGAAGAACGGGGCCACGGGCTCTGGATTGAAAGCACAGACACCTCCACCGATGATCAGCGGCTCACGTTCATCGCGGTCTGCACTGCGAAGGGGAATATCGGCCAGGTCGAGCATATTCAACACGTTGGTGTAGGTCAGCTCGTACTGCAAGGAGAAACCGATGATATCAAAACTGCGTAGAGGCATGTAATTCTCGAGGGAGAAGAGCGGAATTTTCTCTTCGCGCAACAATTTTTCCATGTCAGCAGCGGGGGCAAAGACTCTCTCCGCCAACATCTCCTCCCGACTGTTGACGATGTCATAAAGGATCCGCAACCCCAGGTTGGACATACCCACCTCGTAAAGATCGGGGAAAGCAAGGGCCAATTTCAGGGCCGTATTGTGAAAATCCTTGACCACTGAATTCAGTTCATTGCCCACATAACGAGCGGGGGCAGTAACCCTGTGGAGCAAGCGTTGTATTTTTGGAGGGGGCCTATGTTCATTCAATCAATTTTCACCTTGACATGGATGGATGTGCCTTTTTCATCTTCAGATTTTGTACCGCCTTGTTAACATTATAGTTTTCCCCTGCAGTTAAAACAATACCGAAAGTTGGTTGGACCGGGTAACTGCATGTTAAACATGTATTCAATTTTGCATATGCCGGTTCAGGGGGTACGGGGAAGACCGAAACTTGGGAATAGCTTCCCCGAGTAAGATAAAACCAAAAACCAGTTTGTGTCGGTAGTAAAATGTGTACGAGGAGGGGATTCTTCGGTCGCGGCAAACTACAGCCGCTCTCTCAGAATGACAGGTAGGGCGTTTTCTTTCTCTGGCAGTAGGGTAAGGAGTATATGAGAAGGGGATTCTTCGGTCGCCCTGAAAAGCAGGGCTCCCTCAGAATGACAGTACTGGAAAAACAGTCGTGCGGAATGGCGCAATACCGGGGAAGGAGTGCGGCGACCTCCCCCCCCCTGTCATTCCGAGCAAGCGGTGTTTAACAAGAACACCAACATGAAGCTACAGAGAAAAATGATGTAGAAACGGTAACACCGGAGTGAAAAAATAGCGCCGCGAGGAATCTCGGGCAGAGTGAAACGCTGTGCTTGACGATGGCAACCATTCAGTCCATGTCGCTGACGCCAACATATCGGTACGGGGAAAAGCAGGAACCAGTTTATGCCGGTAGCAAGTCGTATTTTAGGAGGGGATTCTTCGGTCGCGGCAAATTACAGCTGCTCTCTCAGAATGACAGGTAGTACTTTTTCTTCTGGCGGTGGTAAGTGGTGAACGAGGAGGGGATTCTTCAAGCGGCTGCAGCTATCTTTTTGTGAGTAAGCGAAAAGATAAAAGCCAGGAATCAGTTTCCCTCCGTGAGTAAGTGGTATCGATGAGGATTTTCTTGGCCGCCCACTTTTTCTTACTCTTTTTTTTATATGTTGGCTGGGCGACTTGGCCGTTCATGGGCCATAGCAAAAGAACGGTTCAGGAAATGAGTGTGGTCAACAAGGGGATTCTTCGGTCGCCTGCGGCTCCCTCTGAATGGACAGGTAATACACTGTCCACATCACGTCGGCAGTCCCGTTTCGCTTCCTCGCCTTCACCGGCTATGGCAACCATTCACTCTATGTCGCTGTCGCCAACATATCGGTACGGGGAAAAGACAAAAGCCAGGAACCAGTTTATGCCAGTAGTAAAGTGTGTACGAGGAGGGGATTCTTCGGTCGCCCCAAAAAGCAGGGCTCCCTCAGAATGACAGTACTAGAAAGACAGTCGCCGGAATGGCGCAATACCGGGGAAGGAGTGCGGCGACATCTCCCCCTCCCTGTCATTCCGAGCAAGCGGTGTTTAACAAGAACACCAACATAAAAGCTATAGAGAAAAATGATGTAGAAACGATAACACCGGAGTGAAAAAATAGCGCCGCGAGGAATCTGACAGGTATGGCGTTTTCTTTCTCTGGCAGTAGGGTAAGGGGTACATGAGAAGGGGATTCTACGGCCGCCTGCGGCGACATCTCCCCCTCCCTGTCATTCCGAGCAAGCGGTGTTTAACAAGAACATCAACATGAAGCCATGGAGAAAAATGATGTAGAAACGGTAACACCGGAGTGAAAGAATAGCGCCGCGAGGAATCTCGGGCAGAGGCAGGCGCTGTGCTTGACGATGGCAACCATTCACTCCATGTCGCTGTCGCCAACATATCCGGTACAGGAAAAGATAAAAGCCAGGAACCAGTTTATGCCAGTAGTAAAGTGTGTTCGAGGAGTGGATTCTTCGGTCGCGGCAAACTACAGCCGCTCCCTCAGAATGACAGTACTGGAAAAACAGTCGTGCGGAATGACACAATACCAGGGAACAAATGGGGCTCACCCGGAATGACACAATGCACCACTGTAAAGTTTATTTAACTTGACTAACAGTCCACTGCTTATATAATATTTTAGAAGAATTGTCCAAACAATCATAATAGCCAAGGAGAAACAAGAGATATCATGCCCCTGGATACACCCGGGAAAAAGGGAAAAAGAGGGATCAGATTCCAGAAAAAAACCAGAACGAGCGCGGGAATTGCACTCTTGATCGTGGGGATCCTCCTGCTGGCAAGTCCCTGGCTGACCGATCTTTATACCAATTGGCTACAAGGCAGATTGCTGCAGGAATACGAGGGGGCCTTCGACGAACTGCCCGGTATAGATCTCCTCCCCGCCGAGGGTGCACCGACCGGTTTTGACCATGTGATCCTGAAGGTTCCCTCGATCGAACTGGAAGCAGCGGTCATCGCTCCGCCCACCACTATCGAGGAATTGGACAGATTGAACCGCAAGGGGCCTGTTTTTTTCAGAAGTTCGGCCGTGCCCGGAGCAAGGGAAACCGTGGCCATCATTGCCCACCGCAATGTTTACGGCGGCCATTTCAAGAATATCCATCACATTGCTGAAGGCGACAGGATATATCTGGATACACCGCAACGCAATTATATCTATTCGTTTACCGAATCGGTAATCGTCGACATAAATGATGACGACAAGATGGGAGAGATCTTTGAAGTGGAACCGGAAAATCATCGGTTACTGCTGACCACCTGTGAACACATGGGCAAGAATCCCCATTGGGACACGCCCTACCGCCTGATAGTGGCCGCCAACCTGGAGGAAGTGGAATACAAGCTGGAATAACCCAACGCCCCGCGAACTGCAAGCGGGATGATCATTCCCCATGCCCGAGGACCTTCTTCACGGGCAGATCGACCCCTTTCTCCATCGCCATCTCGACCAGATAGCCCTCGGCAATCTCCCCCTTCAACTTTTTCGAATCCTGTTCCATGACCCGGACCAGGTGATAGCGATGGGGGGAAAAAAGCTTGAACACATCCAGCAATCTGGTATTCTCGCTGACGATGATCTGCTCCCCCTTGAGGCCGCCCCGTCGCTGCATCTCCCGTTCCTTGGCCCCCAGGGAACGGAGAAACACATACACGGCCAGATTCTGTTCCGCGGATGCGGCCAGAAAAATAAAAACGGCCACCAGCAGGATGGTGATGTTGAAATGACCGTAGAACCAGGCCGCCAGGCCCCCGGCAAAGATGAAGACGGCCAGAACTTTCCCCAGACGGGCCGCTATCTCCGTTGCCCTCCGGTAATTGAAGTGGGGCACCAGGGACGAACGCAGTATTTTACCGCCGTCAAGCGGCAGGGCGGGGATGAGATTGAAGAAAGCAAGGACCAGATTGGCCCGGATAAAAAACAGAACCATCTCTTCATTGAGGGGGCCCAGATAATAACTGTTGGCATAGAAGATCATGGCAATTCCGGTAAACAGAAAATTGGCCAGCGGGCCGGCCCAGGCAATGCGCCTTTCCGTTTCCGGTTCTATCTCCAGCAATCCTTCCATGCGCGCCACGCTACCGAAAGGATATATCTCTATTTCCTGGGCGGCGATACCAAAGCCGCGAGCAACGATAACATGGGCAAATTCATGTACGGAGATGCAGATAAAAAAAACAAGCACTTCCTTGAGGCGCCCGCTGATCGCAAAATAGATCAGAAATAGAAAAAAATAAGGGTTGATCTTCAGTTTGATGCCATGCAGCGACAATGATCCGCTCCTTTTTCTTCAAGACGCGCTGTCAAGCCCCGGGCTCCTCCTCATCGGGTGCAAGATGGCGAAGCAGAAGCAGGGGGTCCTGTGGACGCCCATCAAGATGCAACTCGAAATGCAGGTGCGGGCTTTCCCACAACCGGGCGGACCCGAGCATGCCGAGGACCTGAGCCGCCTCCACCCTGTCCCCCACCTTTACCTTCGTTTCAACAACCCCCTCGTAAAGCGTTGCCCATCCCTCATCATGCTGCAGGGCAATGCAGGTTTCTCCCCCCTCTTCTTCAACCATAGTTACTTCCCCCGGCAGAACGGCTCTCACCAGGGTACCGCTCTCTGCCAGCAGGTCCAGACCGTAATGCATCTCCTCCTTGCCACTGGCAGGGTTCTCCCTCAGGCCAAATCCGCTTTGCAGCGTCCCGTTTATCGGCAGCAGGATATCATTCCCGTCGTTGTGCAGAAATGGTACCCGTTTCAATACCTCGTCGATACGGACCTGCCTTATTGCCGGAATCACATTTTCCTGCATGTAGCCAAGGTCCATATCCCAGTTGACGATATAACGGGCTCCATCGAGTACCCTGGCACTCCAGCTCCACCCCATCTTTCCGGATATCCCCAGCAGAAGCAGAAGCACCAGCGCCACGGCCATCTTCAAATAAAAATGTCGGTTCATGCTCTTCAGAAAACCCAGGGAAAAACTGAGAAAGAAAAATTTTTTTTCCTTTTCTGGAACAGATCCACCCGATGACGGACCGGCCTTTCCCTGTTCAGAAAGGCGTTTGTTCAATCGTGCCCGCAACACCGAAACCGGTGCACTCCGACGTCTTCTGGCCACGATCCATGACCCCCTGTTTGTCCATTTTTCTTTAATATATATGGTGGACAAACCTTTTTTATGCATTGGACATATACGAAGGATTCTAGAATTGGATCTTCTGGCGGCGCATACCGATATTGAGGACCAGGCCTATGGCCAGAAAGTTGATCAGAAGGGAGTTACCCCCGTAGCTGATAAAGGGGAGGGGCAGTCCGGTGACGGGCATGATCCCGATGGTCATGCCGATATTCACCAGCACGTGAAAGGAAAACATGATCGCCACACCGCTGCAGAAGAGGGAACCAAAGATATCCTTGGACTGCGAACCGATCCACAGGATACGGTAGATCAGCAGGAAAAAAAGGAGAAGAAGCCCCATGGCGCCGACAAACCCCAGCTCTTCCCCCAGAACGGCAAAGATAAAGTCGGTATGCTGCGCGGGCAGGTAATTGAGACGTACCTGGGTTCCCTCGAAGAGGCCCTTGCCCCATATCGACCCCGAACCAACCGCGATTATGGACTGCATCAACTGGTAACCGTCGCCGAGCGGGTCCATCTCCGGATTGAGGAAGATCATCAACCGGTTTTTCTGATAATCGGCAAGGAATTTCCACAGTACAGGAAAGACGGCTACCCCGCTGACGAGCATGTAAAACAGGTATTTCAAGTTGATTCCGGCCACGAACAGCAGGCCCAGAAGGATGGCTACAATAACCATCGCCGTGCCCAGATCGGGCTGCAGGAATATCAGCACCATCAGGACAGCGGTGTAAATCAACGCAGGAATCGAGGCGGAAAAACGCTTGCCCAGCTGCCCCTCTTTTTCCGACAACAGGCGGGCCAGGAGAAGAATGAGGGCAAATTTGGCATATTCGGATGGTTGGATGTCAACAAAGCCAAGGTCGATCCAGCGCTTCACGTTGTCTCCCCGCCCCAGTGCCAGCACGGCCACGAGCAAGGCGATATTGATGAAATAGATATAGCGTGCCCACGACGAGAAGTTGGCATAATCGATCAGGGAAATCAAGATGATCCCTGCCAGACCCGCACCCAGCCAGATAGCCTGCCGTTTTACAAAGAGAAGGGGATCTTCCAGTCCCATGACCCGGGTAGCACTGTAAATGACCAGCAAGCCATAAATCGAAAGGGCCAGTGTGACAAGAAAAAGATAAATATCAAAGTTCTTGTACAATCTCCTGTTAGGCAGGGTCTTCCACCCCCTCTCGAAGGTCGCGGAAATAATACTCAAATATCTCCTGGGCAACCGGAGTCCCGCTCAGCGCACCGTACTCCCCGTACTCCACGACCACGGCAAGGGCAATAACTGGATTCTCGCAAGGAGCGTAGCATACGAAAATACTATGGGCAGGGATATTTCTGTCCGACGACACCTGCGCGGAACCAGTCTTGGCCGCCACGGTGACAGGCAAGCCACGTAAAGGATAGTACGCTGTCCCACCGGGCTGGGTAACCTGGTACATCCCCTTCTGGATGATCTTGAAGGTTTCCGCCGATATGTCCGCTTTGTGTACAATCTCCGGCCGGCTCTGCAGGATCACCTCTCCATCGCCGTCAACCACCCTGTCAACCATGTATGGACGGTAATGGGTGCCCCCGTTGGCAAGGATAGAAGTGTAAACAGCCAGCTGCAATGGAGTAAAACTGTGGTACGTCTGCCCGATGGCCGCACTCATCGTCTCCGCCTCGTACCACCGCTCCCCGAAGTTGGCCAATTTGTATTCCCGGCTAGCTACAACTCCTTCCACTTCACCCGATATGTCGGTCAGCCCCGTATATTTACCCAACCCCAGTTCGCGGCTGTAATAGGCAAGCGAGTCTATGCCCGCTGCCAATCCCGCACGATAGAAATAAATATTGCAGGAAGCCGCCAGTGCCCGGTAAAAACTGATGTTGCCATGAACACTGTGGCAGGCCTTTGTGTCCCCCACCGCCGATAGTTTTCCACCGCAGTGATATACCGTCCGGTCGTTTATCTTGCCGGTCTCCATGGCCGCCGCCGCGGTTACCATCTTGTAAGTGGAACCCACGGGATAGGTGCCTTTGATCGCGTAGTTGATCAGGGGCCTGCGGGGGTCATCAACCAGCTCGCCGTATTCTTCCCTGACCGTATTGGGATCGTACGAAGGATAACTGACCATGGCCAGAATGGCTCCATCACGAGGATCGATGGCCACCACGGAACCGCGCTGCGTATATCTGTTCCCTTTCTGGCGCAGGGCATTGATTCTTGTTTCCAGGGCATCCATCGCCGCCTGCTGCAACCCCATGTCCAGGGTCAGATGCAGATCATAGCCGGGAACCGGGTCACGGCGATCCAGAAACTCTATGGGCTGCCCCAGCGAATTGGTCTCCACCAGCTGTTCGCCATCCTGCCCGCGAAGATAGGGTTCCCATGCTTTTTCCAGCGCATCCTGACCGACCAGGTCGCCCTCGCGGTAATCATAACCCTCGTCCTTCCACTTCTCCGCCAGGTGCTCATCGATGGAAGCCTTGCTGAGATAACCAAGGAAATGCGCCCCCAAATCCCGGTAGGGATAGAACCTTATGGGCTGAACTTCGATGTTGACCCCCTGCAGTTTCCAGCTATTTTCTGCAATTTTGGCCACAGCTTCGTAGCTGATGTCACTTTTCAGATGGATGGGCAGATAACGGGTATAACGGTTCTTGTAGATTTCTTCCTCTATCTGTTCTTCGTCCATCTCCAGCAGTTCGGCAAGAAGACCTATGGTCTGTTCGTCGTACCCCTTGTCCATATCCACCAGGTAAACCCCGTAGCCAGGCTTGTTGGTAACGACAAGGTTGCCATTCCGGTCGACAATCTTCCCCCGCGGAGCCGGGATGGGCAACTTGGCATAGCGATTTTTCTCCGCGCGGAACATGTAATAGTCGTGCTGATAAACCTGCAAATAGGCAAGCCTGGCCACCAGGGCAATAAAGATACAGATGACAATTACAAGGAGTCCTCTTAGGCGGAGATAGATGACCTTGTTGATGCTCATGAAATTCTCCTAATCCTCGGCACTGAGAATATTTTTTTCACGTAACAACCAGAACAGGAATGGATACAGAACCAACGCTAACAATGAATTGTATGCCGCCCTTATCGCAAATTGCTTGAACATGATCCACTCAAAGTTTAACGCACCACCGAAGAGATAAACAAGGGCAAAAACAAGAAACTCATGGATAATGGTTCCGGTGAAAACCAACATCAGCGCATTGGAAACCCGGCTGCGATAAATTTCCCGGCCGACAAGCCCGGCTGCAAAACCAAGCAGCATCTTGGGGAGGGCGAAAATCCCCAGGGTATGCACAAAAACCAGATCTTGCATGAGGCCAAGGCAGAGGCCGATGGCCGCCCCCTTTTTTTCCCTGAGCAGAAAACCGACAATAACGACGATGATCAGCAGAACGTCGGGTTGATACTGGCCAACAAGAAAAAAAGAAAAAAATGACCCCTGCGCCAGAATAACGAAAAGGGATACCACCGCCAGTAAAATATAGAATAACATCAAATCCCCCGGGTTTCGTTTTATTTCGAGATTATGATCAGAACCTCTTCGATACGGTTGAAGTTCACGGCAGGAATAACAACGGCCATCTTGACCAGACCTGATTGATCCACATCGACCTCTTCCACGGTGCCGATGATGATATTTTTGGGAAAGACACCGCCCAGGCCCGAGGTAATGATCTGATCCCCGGGCAGTATATTGGCCTCCAGGGGAATATTGGTGAACTTGAGACGGGCATTATCCCTGGAATAGCCCTCGATAATCCCCATCACCCCGGGGTCCCGGGAGCGCTGAACCATGGCGCTGGCAGGCAAGCGCGAGTCAGTCAGAAGAATGGCCTGACAGGAATGGCGGGATACGGAAGATACCATCCCTACCAGCCCCTGGGGGGAGACCACCGCCATCTCCTGCTCAACCCCATCAACAGAGCCACGATTCAAGGTAATGGTGTTGAACCACTGGCTCGGATCACGGCTGACCACCCTTGCAGCCACCATCTCCATGGGGCTCTTTTCCCGAAAATCCAACATCTCTTTCAGACGATAATTTTCTTTCTGCAGTTCCGTGATCAGGGAAGACTGTTCCTGGTAAACAGCAAATTCTTCTTTTAACTTCTCATTCTCGGCTTTTATCTCGTGGTGGAAAAATACCGCATCAAAAAGTGACTGAACATTTTGACCCAGGGAAGCGAAAAAACTCTGGACCGGTATCATCAGGGCAGACAGCGTGTCTTTAACGGTGCCCAGGCGATTTGAATCATCACCGGTATAGTTGATAAGGGCGAGCAGCAACAACATCGTTATCAGAAGCACCCAGTATTTTCTTCTGTTCAAAACTGATATGACACATCCTTCTATACCTTTGATACCTGCATCTGCAAAACCGTTTACAGATTGCAAATATAGATATGAGAATCGGGCACTTGCATGTATTTCAGATATTCCTGCGGCTGATCATCGATATACGTCTCAACAGATCCAGCTCCGACAAAGCTTTACCGGCACCCAGAACGGCGCAGTCACCCGGATCCTCGGCCACGAATATGGGCATCCCCGTTTCCTCGGAAACAAGTTGATCAAAACCATGCAAGAAAGCGCCGCCACCCGCCATGACAACCCCCTTGTCCATGATATCGGCTGCCAGCTCCGGAGGTGTTTTTTCCAGGGTGATGCGTATAGCATCAAGAATTGCTTCCACAGGTTCCGCCAGTGCTTCCTTCACCTCAGCGGAACTGATCGACAAAGTGCGCGGGAGACCGGAGACCATGTCCCGTCCACGTACATCCATTTTCAGATCTTCTTCCCGGTCATATGCGGTCCCCACCCTGATCTTCACCTCTTCCGCCGTACGCTCACCGATCATCAAATTATATTGCTTGCGCACGAATTGAATGACCGCCTCATCCATCTCGTCACCACCTACACGAACGGACATGCTGGTGACAATGCCGCCAAGAGATATGACCGCAACTTCGGAAGTGCCCCCGCCTATATCCACGATCATGCTACCGGTGGGTTCGTCCACGGGAAGGCCCGCCCCGATAGCTGCAGCCATCGGTTCCTCGATAAGGAAAGCTTCGCGGGCACCGGCCTGATGGGTGGCATCGAGCACCGCCCTTTTCTCAACCTCCGTCACCCCCGAGGGTACACAGACAACAACCTGGGGTTTCAGGATACTCCTGCGGCGATATGCTTTGCCGATGAAGTGGCGGAGCATCGCCTGGGTGATGTCAAAATCGGCGATCACACCGTCGCGCATCGGCCGGATGGCGACGATATTTCCAGGTGTTCGACCGATCATCAGCCGGGCTTCCTCGCCAACAGCCAGAATGCTGTTGTTGTCTTTTCGTATGGCCACAACTGACGGTTCGCGTAATACGATACCTTTCCCCTTTACATATACAAGTGTATTAGCCGTGCCCAGATCTATCCCCATATCACGAGAAAAACTGCCAAATATCATCGTGTTACGCTTCTCCTTTCGTCAGCAACCGCATTTTGATAACTGCTAATAATATTTACCTAAATGGCATCAAATACTATTACCCTTGCAACTCAATCAATTATAGCAAACTTTTCGGCCCTTTGTAATAATAGAATTTCTTCCTGCAATAAAATTTTCCTTCCTTTTTCGCCCCAAAACGATTATATCAATCCTTTTTCCTTGAAGCTAAGGAAGCAACCGTCCCCGATGATGACATGGTCCCTGACTTCTATACCCAGCAATTTGCCGCTCTCGACCAACCTCTGCGTCACGGCCAGATCCTCCTGGCTAGGTGTCGGGTCACCGCTGGGATGGTTATGTACGAGTATCACCGAGGCTGCGCTTTTCTTGAGCGGGGCAATGAACGCCTCCCTGGGGTGGACAATCGACGCATTCAAACTTCCCACGGAGATCTCTTCCTTGGAAATAACCCTGTTCTTTGTGTTCAACAGGAGTAGTTTAAAATACTCTTTCTTGCGATAACGCAATTCCTCCATGAACAGGTCGGCCACATGGCGAGGTGAAGTGATGACAGTTTCCTGATCATATGATGAGGTCGATACCCTCCGTCCCAGCTCCAGGGCAGCCTTGATCTGAACGGCCTTGGCCGGGCCGATCCCCTTGAAAGTCTGCAATTCCTCGAGAGACAGATCGGGCAGATGGCGCAACCCTCCTGCCCGGGAAATGAGGCGTTCGGCCAGGTGAACAGCCGACTCCTGCATGTTGCCTGTCCTCAAGATCACGGCGATCAGTTCGGCGTTTGAAAGCGCGCCCGCCCCCGACCGGAGCATTTTCTCGCGGGGCTTCTCCTCATCAGGCAGATCCCTGATCATCAATCTGGTGCCATCCGTCATTTTACATGCCTCCTCCCATCCTTCTCCGCGGAACAGAAAAGGATAGCATTTTTTACAATTGACTGAAGGAGGCTGATGGTATAGAAAGCAAGGGATACGGTGCCATTCCGGCACCGCTTTGATATCTACTGCCAATCAGGATCCGTAGCACTCCTTGAAAATAACCATTACCCGCACGCATCCGCACGTCAGGCGTCACTGAAACTGTCTGCAAGGTCAGAAAGGTTTGATGCCCCATCGGGCCAGATGACGGTAGACCAGACCCAGTGGAAGTCCCATCACGTTGAAATAGCAACCTTCCAGACGCTCAACAAACACGGATGCAAAACCCTGGATACCGTAGGCCCCGGCTTTGTCCATGGGCTCCCCGCTGCGAACATAATGCAATATCTCTTCCTCGTCAAGGTCGCGCCACCACACTTCAGTACAGAGGTGATCGGTAACGCTACTCCATTCACCCGCGGCGTCGACCAGGGCAATTCCGGTGATAACTTCATGCCGGCGTCCACTGAGCAACTTCAAACTGGCAATCGCCTCGTCTTCGTCGACAGGTTTGCCCAGAGTCTTTCCGTCGCAACAGACGACCGTGTCGGCTCCAAGGATAGCCCCCCGGTCGAATGACGGGGCCACCGAAAGCGATTTTTTCAATGCCAGCGATTCCACCCCCGCCGAGGGAAGACCCTCCCCCACCTCTTCCCTCGCATTGCCCGGGCATACCTCGAAGGTATAGCCAACCTGTTCCAGCAGTTCTGCCCTTCTTGGAGAAGCCGAAGCCAGTATCAATGGTCGCAACCTGGAACAACTCCCCTTTCAGGCCTTGAGCAGGCCAAGCCTGTCCCTGGTGATATTTTCCAGATAGGTAGTGGCAATTCCGGTCAACAGGCCGGTCGGAATGGCCACCAGCACCAGGAGGGGAAAATATCCCCGGAAAAGGACAGCGTTCTTCATGATTGCAGCAGCGACGGTCAGCTGGGTGAGATTGTGAAAGACGGCCCCGATGATGCTGATCGAAACTGCCGAAATACTGCCACGGCGCAACAACGGGATGAACAGGGCCATGGCCACACAACTGACAAGGGACGCCAGAAAACTCAACCAGAACCCGAAACCCATGAAACTGCCGATCAACAAACTTCCCAGTATGCTCCTTCCCGCGGCAATGATCAGACCACTGCGCAGGCCATACAGGAGCAGGGCCAGCAGAGTGATGATGTTGGCCAGGCCGATCTTGGCCCCCGGCACGGGGATGGGCAACGGAACAAGATTTTCCACAAAATGAATGGCCACCGCAAAAGTTAACAGCATCGCCAGGTTCGTTATTTTGACTGTATTCTTCAAATCCTGTCACATCCGGTCAAAAAATGTAAGTGGTCAACAAAATGGTCCCTCGAAACTATATATTTGTCGTCAAGGCTGTTTTCCCTTCAAAAATACAATTTATCTGTAAATTTTATCTACAATTTCCTTATTACGGTCACTGACCGGAAAATTCCGGATCAATTTTCAGCCTCCCCTCGAGCCCGGAAGTATAGCTGACTTTCATTTCCGGCAGAACGAGGAAGACTTCCACCCCGGGTAGCCGCTCCGCAAGTTCCATACCCCTGGCCGGACCGAGTACAAAAATGGCAGTTGATAGGGCATCCGCGGTCACGGCCTCGGGGGCGACAACCGTCACGCTGAGCAACTCACCAGCCGGAAAGCCGGTGGATGGATCAAGTAGATGATGATAACGTTTTCCGCCCTCTTCGAAGTAGCGTTCATAATCGCCGGAGGTGACGATCGCTGAACTGTCGAGCATGATCCCGGCCATGATACCGTTCCCTTCCATTTCCGAGGCGCGGGGATGAAGCAGACCAACATTCCACGGTTCGCCGCCAGGTTTGCCGCCTGTAACTTTTATATCTCCGCCGGCATTCAGAAAAGCATGGGCAATCCCCTCGCTCTTCAGCACATCGATTCCCCGGTCCACGATATATCCCTTGGCGATGGCACCCAGGTCAAGAACCATCCCTTCCAGGGGAAGAAATACCTCGCCAACGTCATGGTCTATATCCAACAACCTGTAATCCACCAGGGAGAGGTTCTTCCTGAGCAGGCCATCCGGTGGCACAGAAGTACGCCCATCAAGAAAACCCCAGCTATCCATCAGGGGGCCGATGGTGATATCAAAACATCCTTCACTCAGGGCAGCATAATGAAGTGCCTCCTCTATCAGTTCCAGCGTTTGCGGATCCACACGTACCGGCCTTTTACCGGCATTTTCGTTTATTCTGCAGATATCGCTTCCATCAAGATTCCGACTGAACAGGTTTTCCAGCCTCTCCATCTCCGCAAAAACTTCACGGGCCACGGCATCGGCCCTTCCGGCCCCTTCCCCGGTGTAGAACGTTAGATTGACATCGGTATCCATGAGTAAACGGTCATATGAATACTTCCGGGGCTGATTGCCAAACCAGGAACGGGGATCAACGCCGGCGATACCCAGGAGGGTGGCAAGGACAATGATGATCACCACTACCGTAACAATGATGGAGGGTAACAATGATTTTCCGGAAACATGATCCTTTGATCTTGCAGTTGATTTCAAGTTTACACTCCCACTACAAAACAGATTGCGTCCATCGGAAAACAGGATCTCTCCGGATTTTAGCATACCTGTGCAAAAATTCAATACCGGGCCGCATTCAGCCACCACCGACTTGCCATCCCCATTTTTTGTGAAACAGCAAGGTGCAAGGCAGACAAAATATTACAATCAGGATGCAACCGGGAGTAAGATAAATTGGAGAGGTCATCTGGAACGGGGATCTTTATTGATGGACTTTTGCTTTTCTGATCCGGATGGTTCCGGGTTTGCAAACCTGAATGCATTCACCGCAATCAGTGCATTTTTCCACATCGATGACCGGCAGGTTGTCCACAAAGCTTATTGCTTCCTCGGGGCATGCCTTGATGCAGGCACGGCAGGCGATACAACCCACCGCACACGCTTCTTTGACTTTTTTTCCGCGATCAGTCGAACTGCACAGAACCAGGCCTCCGCTGTAGTCCCTGGGTATCATGTCGATGATACCCCGTGGACAGACATCCTGGCACAAGCCGCACCCGAGACATTTTTCTTCATCAACCAGGGGCAGGCCGTCCTCACCCATGGTTATGGCCCCAAACGGGCAAACCTGCACGCAGGTACCCAGACCGAGACATCCGTAGGGGCAATTTTTGAAACCGTCCCACATTTTTTCGGCCAGACGGCAATCAACAGCACCGCCATATATAAATTTATCCCCGGCATGCTCATGACTCCCCGCACACCTGACGACCGCCACGAGCGGAACCGTTTCCTGGCATTCCAGGCAGAGTATCTCGGCAATCTGATCTGCCACTTCCTTGCCACCCGGGATGCATGAAGTGAGTTCGCATTCCCCGGCGGCCACCTTTTCCGCAAAATTGCTACATCCGGCACATCCGCAGGCACCGCAATTGGCGCCGGGCAATATTTCCTCGATGGATTCGATCCTCTCATCCACTTCGATGGCAAATACCTGTGCAGCCCAGGCCAGCAGCAGCCCGAAAACGGCACCCATTCCTCCCAGCATAACAGTCGCATATACGAGTTCCACCTGTTTCAACTCCTTGATCCAGAAATCATGCTACAGCTTCAGCATCCCCTGAAAGCCCATGAAAGCCAGGGAAAGGATGCCGGCGGTAACGAGGGTAACAACCGTCCCGCTCAAAGCTTTGGGCAATTCCACCAGTTCCATCCGTTCGCGGATGCCAGCCATGATGATCAGCGCCAGGCCAAACCCCACCGAAGCGGCCAGTGCATAAAAAAGAGATTCTACAAAAGAAAACTCCTGGTTGATAGCCAGAATGGCGGCCCCCAACACCGCACAGTTGGTGGTTATCAGGGGCAGGAATATTCCCAATCCCTGATAAAGCACCGGGCTTAACTTCTTCATCGCCGTCTCCACCAGTTGCACCAGTGCAGCGATGATCAGGATAAAGGTGACGATCTGCATGTAAAGCAGATCGAAGGGAACCAGAATATAATAATGAACCAACCAGGTAAAGAGAGTGGCGATGATCATGACGAAAACCACGGCCATGCTCATACCCACCGCGGTCTCCATCTTCTTGGAGACACCCAGGAAAGGACAGGTTCCCAGAAATTTATTGAAAACAAAGTTTTCCACAAAAATATAGATAAAGATGATGGCCATTATCTTTCCGATGTCCACGTTCAACCCCTCCATTCAAGAGCAATTTGTGTCTATTCCAGCCCGAACCTTTCAAAAAGAGCATTTACCCCCGCAAGCATCAACCCAAGAACCAGAAAAGCTCCCGGCGGCAGGGCCAGAATACCCATGGGTTGAAATATCGGCCCGGTTACGGCAATGTCGAAAAGCGTACCCTGACCGAGTATTTCTCGTACAGCTGCCAGTATAAACAGGGCCAATGTAAAACCGATGCCGATGCCCACCCCATCAAATAAAGAACGCAGAACCGGCCTTTTGCCCGCGAAGGCCTCGGCGCGACCCAGGATGATACAGTTGACCACTATAAGAGGAATGAATATACCAAGTTGCTTGTGCAATTCAGGCTGATAGGCAGCCAGCAACATGTCGACCACGGTGACAAAGGTGGCAATAATTACTATATAGATGGGAATCCTGATGCTCTTCGGGATATAATTGCGCAGGGCCGATATGACCACATTCGAACAGATCAACACTGCCATCGTGGCCAGGCCCATGCCCACACCTCCCTTGGCCGTAACCGTGACACCAAGAACAGGGCACATCCCAAGAACCAGGCGGAAAGTCGGGTTCTCCTTGATGATGCCTCGTGTTAGATCCTGAAGATATATGTTCATCTTTTCACCCCCAAAACTTCAAATACCACCGTTACTCGGGGCTGCTGCCCGGATCAAGGCCTTTGTACAGATCGGCAGCATGGCCTGCGGCATCGCCCACGGATTGTAAAAATGCAGTGGTAGAAATGGTTGCTCCGGTCACCGTATCGATGTCCTCCCCGATAACAAACGATTCCGAGATGTTTTTTCCCGCCAGCTTTTCCAAAAATACCGGGTCTTCGATCACATCCCCGATCCCGGGTGACTCGGCGTGTTCAATCACGTGGATACCCCTGATGCAACTGTCTTTCCCGACAGCCAGATAATACTTGATCGTTCCGCCATAGCCGGCAGCATCTGCAAGAGCCATGATTCCCAGGAATTCACCTTCCTGGTCGCTGACCACATCAAACAATATTCCCCCGATCTCTTCCGTCAGGGTCTCCTCGGCTTCGGGAAAGAACTCTTGCAACAGCTCCATCTTCTGTTGCAGGGTATTGTATTCCAGCACAGGGGCAGTCAACAGATTCGCTCCTGTCAGCAACAATCCGGACAGAGCACCTACCAGGGCCAGGATGAGAGTCATCTTGACGATGTTATTCATGACGTTCCACCTCCCCGAATTTCTTGGGAACGGTATATTTGTCTATAATCGGTGTCAAGGCGTTCATGATCAGGATAGCAAAGGTGACGCCTTCGGGGAAAACCCCGAAAAGACGCACGAGCATGGTGATGGCCCCGCATCCGACGCCGAAGATTACCTTGCCCAGGCGCGTTACCGGAGAGGTAACCATATCGGTAGCCATGAAGATAGCCCCGAACATCACGCCACCGGCAAGAAGATGGAACGCACCGGTCAGATAAGCATTCCCGTAAAAACCCCCCCCCAGTGCCGCCCCCATCACAAATACGGTTCCCAGATAAAAGAAGGGAACGCGCCAGTCGATATGCCCCTTGTAAAGCAGCCAGATTCCACCCAGAATCAAGGCGACCGCCGAGGTTTCCCCCAGAGCACCGGCTACATTTCCATAGAACAGATCCCCCAGGGATATCCTGGCAACTTCCGCCTGTTCCATGGCCAGCGGGGTGGCCGAAGTGATCACATCGGCCAAAAAATCAAATGCTTTGGGGACAGGCCAGATACCTCCGGCCATGTGGGAGCTCCAGGAAACAACGAGCACGGCCCTTCCCACCAGGGCGGGGTTGAAAATGTTCTGCCCGATACCTCCATAAACCTGTTTGCCAATGATGATAGCCACGGCAGATCCGACGAGAACCATCCACCACGGAGCATTGGCCGGAAGGGTCATCGCCAGAAGCAACCCCGTTACAGCTGCACTGCCGTCACCGAAGATATCCCACTTTCTGAGAATCAGTGCTTCGGTTATCATTGCCGCGGCCATCCCCACCAACATGGTTACCAGTGCCCGGTAACCGAACAACAACACGGCTGCTGCGGCCACCGGCAGAAGAGCAGTCAGTACATCGACCATGACACTTTTGATGGAATCCACCGTGCGAATGTGCGGCGAGGAGGTAACAATCAATTTGTTACCCATCTATTTTCACTCCTATTCTGTATAGCGGCAAGTACTATTGCGATTTCCTTCTCCTGGCGGTTATTTCCGCTTTTGATACTCTGATCCATTGTGTCAATGGGCGGGAAGCCGGGCATACGTAAGCGCAGCAACCGCATTCGATACAGTCCAGAGCATGGAAGGCCTCTGCCTCTTCAAAAAGCCTTTTCTCGCTGACCGTCCCCAGAAAATTGGGTAGAAGATTCATCGGACAGGCGGCTATGCAACGTGAACATCTGATGCAGGGGCCAATCTCCCCCAACTGCACCTCCTGGTCTGTTAAAACAAGAATTCCGGAAGTGCCCTTGATCACCGGCACCGCGGTGGTGGGCAAGGAAATCCCCATCATCGGGCCTCCGGAGATCACCTTGCTGATCTTTCCAACCGTTCCTCCGCACTGTTCTATAACATCGGCAAAGGTTGTCCCTATCTTGACCATGAGATTGGATGGCTTTTTGATACCGGATCCACTCACGGTGACGACCCGTTCTATCAGGGGGGTACCATCCACAATGGCATGGGCTATGGCTGCACTGGTCCCCACATTCAGATTGACCACATTGACATCCAGCGGCAATCCACCTGACGGGACCTGCCTACCGGTAATCACCTCTATGAGCATTTTTTCCGCTCCCTGGGGATACTTGGTCGGAAGCGGAAAAACAGTGATGTTCTTTTCTCCTTTGACCGTTTCCTGCAAGGTTTTGACCGCATCCGGCTTGTTATCCTCGATGCCAATCACCCCGGTGTGCGCATTCAGAACCTTCAGCACCGCTTTCAAGCCGAGAACAACACTTTCGGGATCTTCAAGCATGATACGGTGATCGGCAGTCAGATATGGTTCGCACTCCGCCCCATTGAGGATGACGGTGTCAATTTTCTTCCCTTCCGGTGGGGAGAGCTTGACATGCGTGGGAAATGCAGCCCCTCCCATACCTACGATACCCGCCTCACGTATGATAGCCACGATTTCTTCCCCGGAGAGTTCCTCCAGCGTTTTCCGGGCAGGATTGAGCCGTTCTGCCTGCTCATCGGAACCGTTGCCTTCAATAACAATCGATTTGACCCTGCTGCCAACGGGCGTGTAATCTGGACCCACGGAAACCACTTTCCCGCCAATACTGGCGTGAACTGGAGCCGAAACAAACCCTTCACTCTCCGCGATCTTCTGCCCCTTTTTGACCTCATCCCCCACCTCGACCAGGGGTTCGCAAGGCGCACCGATATGCTGCAGAAGGGGAATTACCACCTTCCCGGGAAACGGGATGGAGGTGATGGGGAAGGATTCCGTCTTTCCCTTGTTGTACCCGGGGTGGATACCTCCCTTGAACGACTTTCCACTCATCCGCATTCTACTCCTTCAAGCTGAAAACATGATCAATTTTTATTACCAGGGCCAGTTGAAATACAAAAGCGAAATAATCTCCACAAATTCGACGTTTATATGTTCTTGATCAAAAATAGAAATACCTTCTCACGAATAGCATTCTTTAAATTTATTAATATTTGGGAATCTTCTGCATAATTGAATAAAGAGATGGCGTTTGCTACAATCAGGGAAAAATCAAGAGGTTTTATAAATAAAGAAAAGATAAAGAGGAACATGCTCCGATAACAATCAAAAATGACTGTATTTGAAGGTTTTTGGTTGGTTACGCCATCCATAAAAAAAGGATGGGGCTTCCAAAAACCCCATCCTTCATTTGCGTTGTTTATCTATCCAAATTACTCCTCTTCGTCTTCGAGCTCTTCTTCCTCGACATCATCGTCGTCTTCTTCCAGCTCTTCGTCTTCGGCATCATCATCATCGAGGTCGTTATCCTCTACCAGCTCATCGCCTTCGACGTCATCATCGCCATCCTGTGCTTCCTGTTCGCAACCCAGTGCAAAACTCAACACCAGAGCCAGAACCAGCAACAGAACCCCCCACTTTGTATATTTCTTCATTGTTGAACTCTCCCCTCCTTTCCTCAGGTATAATAAAGGGCTTTACTTTTATCTCTTTGTAAACCCCTTCCATACTATATTACAACATTATATAGAAATTTCCTCCTTTTTATACCTCACTTGCCCGGTTAATTCTTCTTAATAAATAGGGCCCGCGCCTCGCTGATCGTATAAATTGAACCGGTTACCAGCACCATGTCATCGGGGCCGGCCAGGCTCAGCACCCGGCGTATGGCCCCGTTCAGATCCGGCTCAATGAGGGGGGAAACTCCTTCCACACCCAGATCCTCCACGATGGCCTTCAATCTCTGCGGGGTGGCAGCTCGTTCTATCGCCGGCCGGGTCAGAACGATGTCATCCGCCGCCTCCATCAGGAGAGATAACATTTCCCGTGCATCCTTGTCCTCCATGATGCCAACAACCACGATGAGACGCCTGCAAGAAAAATGTTCGTGAATGGCCTTGATCATCGCTTTGACAGCGGCAGTGTTATGTGCTGCATCGATGACCACCCGTGGTTTTTCCTGCAACACTTCCAGGCGCCCGGGCCATCTGGCTATCTTCAATCCTGCCTTTATTGCCTTCTCATCCGTGGCAAAACCATGGTCCCTCAAATATTCAACAACGCCGATGGCGAGGGTGGCGTTCTCGACCTGGTATTCCCCCCGAAGGGGAATAAAAACTTCGCGGTAATCATTTTTCAGGCCGTGGCAGTCAAACATCTGCCCCTCGGGGATTATTTGCCGCCGACCGTATTCAACTACCCCCCGGCAAGCATCGGGCGAGGATGTTTCCCCCGCCGGGACAACGCAATACAACGGTGCTTTTTTCTCCGCGGCCCTTTCCCGCAGGATCCGCAGTGCGATGGGATCGTGAGCAGCGGTAAACAGAGGGACCCTTTCCTTGATTACCCCGGCCTTCTCGCAAGCAACTTCCTCCAGGGTGGAACCAAGGATATTGACATGGTCACGGCTTACATTGGTGATGACCGTGAGCAAGGGGGAGACGATATTGGTTGCATCCAGCCGCCCCCCCAGTCCGGCCTCGATGACCACCAGATCGGGGGCAGCTCCGGCATAGTAATTGAAAGCTATCGAGGTGACCACCTCGAACTGGGTCAGCGGACCAAGCCCCGGAGTCCGGGAAAATTCCTCGACAAGGGGGCGAACTTTATTGACATTGGCAACGAGTGTTTCCGGGGGGATATCCCGATCGTCCATGCTTATGCGGTTACTGAAGGTTTCCAGGTACGGGGAGGTGTAGAGACCCACACGGTACCCCGCAGACTGAAGGACGGATGTGATAAAAACAGCGGTGGATCCTTTACCATTCGTTCCGGCAATATGTATGCATCTGAATTGATGATGCGGATTTCCCAGGCGTTCCATGAGAGCGTTCATCCGCTCCAGGCCCGGCCGGATTCCAAACCGCCCGATACTGTGAATCCACTGCAACACTTCTTCGTAAGTCAACCCGGCACCCTTCTTCCATGCCTTCATCAATTTCAGAGGAAGGCCCTTTTCTACAATGATTGCTGTATCAAACCTAGATCATATCTTTCAATTCTTCCAGGCGGCCTTGCAGTTTTTCGTAGATGGCAGCAAGATCATGGTAACGGTTTTCCACCCTGGCGACCACATCCGGGGGGGCTTTCCGCATGAACCCGCGATTCTCCAGCTTGCTTTTATTTTGATTCATATCTTTCAAGGTAACGGACAATTCTTTCTCCAGCCTGCCAATCTCATCTTGCAAATTCACCAACCCCGCCAGGGGCAGGTAGATCTCCACCTCGTCACCGATGATAGCTGTCAGGGCCTGGCGGGGCTTGCCGACCTCCACACCGATGGTTAGTTCAGAAACAGACCCGAGGGCCTTGATGTTGTCGGCCTCCTCCGCCAGAAGTTCTTTCCTGGAAGAAGGCACACGCAGTACAACCGGGGTCTTGCGTGCCGGCGGGAAATTGACCTGGCTGCGCAGATTGCGGATGTGACGTATTATTTCCTGAACGAGCTCCACCTCTTCCACCTCCTGGCCAAACTCCAGTTCACGGCAATAGCGGGGCCAGGCTGAAACGATGAGGGGCTCTTTCTCCTCCCCGGGCAATGAATGCCATATCTGTTCGCTGATGAAAGGCATGAAGGGATGAAGCAGACATAGCATTCCCTTCAGAATGTGAAACAGAACTCCACGTGTCAGCGCCGCCCTTGTTTCTATCTTCCGGGAGTCATCGCCCTTCGCGTACAGGTCAGCCTTGCTGAATTCCACATACCAGTCACAGAAATCATTCCAGATGAAATCATAAAGTGCCCGGGCCGCCTCGCCAAGTTCATATTCTTCCAGAAGGTCCGTAACCTCCTTGACAGCATCATTGTAACGATCCAGTATCCAACGATCATTGCGGTTCAATCCCCGGGGTAACGCAGCAGGGTTTATCGGCGTGCGGGGTTCACCCGCACCCAGATTCATCAGTACAAAGCGGGAGACATTCCATATCTTGTTTGCAAAATTGCGGCCCGCTTCAACATTTTCCTGGCGGAAGCGCTGGTCACCCCCCGGTGCCTGACCGGTAATGAGTGTGAAGCGCAGGGTATCGGCACCGTACTGCTCGATCATCTCGATGGGATCGATACCGTTCCCCAGAGATTTGCTCATCTTCCGTCCCAGGGCATCACGGACCAGACCATGGATATAAACCGTATGAAATGGAATGTTTTCCATGAAGGCCAGTGACATGACGATCATGCGCGCAACCCAGAAATAAATGATATCGTAACCGGTAACCAGCACATCGGTGGGAAAATACCTCTGCAAATCCTCGGTTTCATCCGGCCATCCCATCGTGGAAAATGGCCACAGGGCCGAGCTGAACCATGTGTCCAGAACGTCGGGATCCCGGGTCAGATCTTCTCCGCCACATCGCGGGCAGACAACAGGGTCCTCATGGGCTACAATCGTTTCCCCGCACGAACAGTACCAGGCAGGGATGCGGTGCCCCCACCAGATCTGTCTCGAAATACACCAGTCGCGCACATTTTCCATCCAGTGAAGATAGACCCCGGCAAACCGCCCGGGAACAAACGCCACTTTTCCGTCACGCACGACCCTGGCCGCCTCCACGGCCAGCGGCTTCATCCGGACAAACCACTGCCGGGAAACCAGTGGCTCGACGATAGTATTGCAACGTTGGCAACGGCCGGGGGCATGTTGGTAATCATCTATTTTCTCGATCAATCCCAGCTGTTTCAAATCTTCAACCACCTGCCGACGGCACTCCAGGCGATCCTGGCCACGGTACTTGCCCGCCGCAGATGTCATCCGCGCATCACTGCCGATCACATTGACGATCTCCAATCCATGGCGCCGGCCAATCTCCCAGTCATTGGGGTCATGACCGGGGGTTATTTTTACCGCCCCGCTGCCAAAGGATGGGTCAACATATTCATCGGCGATAATCGGTATTTCCCGCTCCACCAGGGGCAGAAGGACCTTTTTACCCACAAATTTTCGGTAGCGTTCATCTTCCGGATGGACGGCAACGGCGGTGTCCCCGAGCATCGTCTCCGGGCGGGTAGTGGCAATGATCAAAAAATTTTCCGTGCCAGAAAATGGATAGCGAATATAGGTAAGGGTGGATTCTTCCTCCTCGTGCTCAACCTCTATATCGGAGAGAGCGGTGTGGCACCGGGGGCACCAGTTGGTCATATAATCCCCGCGGTATATCAGCCCCCGGCGATAGAGGCTCACGAATACTTCCCGCACTGCCCGTGAACATCCTTCATCAAGGGTAAAACGTTCCCGGGACCAGTCACAGGAAACGCCGAGTTTCTGTAGCTGTTTCAGTATGCGGGAATGATACCTGTCCTTCCATTCCCATACTCTCTCCAGGAAAGCTTCCCGACCGAGATCGTGCCTTGTAATCCCTTCTGCCTGCAGGTGTTCCTCGACTCTTATCTGCGTGGCGATCCCCGCATGATCGGTCCCTGGCAACCAGAGAGCATCGAAACCTTGCATTCTTCTCCATCTGACAAGCACATCCTGGATGGTATTGTCCAGCGCATGCCCCATGTGCAGCGATCCGGTGACATTGGGAGGAGGGATGACGATTGTGAACGGTTTTTCATCCTGATTTTTCCCGGCGCGGAAACAATCCCTGTCCAGCCAGAAACGGTATATTTCATCTTCCACCTCATGCGGATCGTACACCGATTTCAGATTGTTTTCCATCTTACAGTCACCTCACCCTGACAGGAACATTTTAACATCGGTTTTCAACTTCTCAATATATTATTTCCGCAATTAAAAGTCAACTTGCAGACCGTTCCGGGACGGTGTCAACCTACTTTAGGAAAAAAGAGAGAACCCCGTAATTTTTAACACACTTTTTTATCTATCAAACTTTTAATAGCTTCCCTGGTGAAACTGAAGCCTCCCTGCAGTAACGGCATGTTTCC
>FZPS01000055.1_pt46 | contig 96217 bp, 74 predicted proteins | sample 1817821 | NCBI WGS metagenome assembly FZPS01 (sample SAMEA104158645, study PRJEB21678) | metagenome | place: Germany | collected 2015-04-21
CCACTAAGCACTACAGAAGATGATCAATGCCAAAGAGCTATTAACATGATAAAAGAATCGTTAGAAAAAATAGGTTATAAAAAAGAAGGTCAAACTCAAAAAAAATATTCTGATTTACCATATTATAAAATTAATATGGCATCAGAAAATCAATATGATTTAACTATATTTGTACAAGGTTCATACGCAAATAATACTAATGTCAAAGGAGATAGTGACATTGATATAGCTGTTGTAAGAGAGAATGTATTCAGAGGAGAATATAGAACAGGTATCAGCGGTAAAAATTATGGTTTTCAACCAGCAACACATGATGCTTTAGAATTTAAAAAAATAATCTTTAAAGCATTATATGATAAGTTTGGTAATGATACTGTAAGGAAAAACAAATCAATTTTGATAAAGGGAAATTATTCTAGAAAACAAGCTGATGTTGTCCCTTCGTTGAGGTATAGAAACTACAAACAAGATTATTATAATGATGAAAATAATTTTAAGCCCGGTGTTTTAATCACAACAGATGATGGACAGGAGATAATTAATTATCCCGAAATTCACCTTGAAAATGGTAGAAGAAAAAATATTAATACAAATTATTATTTCAAAAAAATAGTAAGAATTATGAAGGAACTCAAATATTTAATGGAAGAAGAAGGATATAATAGTGCTTCAAAAATTAATTCATTTTTGATTGAAAGTTTATTGTGGAATGTTCCTGACGTTTTGTTTTTAAATGAAGAAGAATATTCCGCAAAATTTATTGGAATAGTTAACTATTTGTTAGATAACAAAGAAAGTATTATTCAATTTAAAGAAGTTAATGGAATTAAATTGTTGATTGAAGATGACGAAGAAAGATTAGAAATATCAAAGAACTTTTTGATTGATCTATTGGAGTTTTGCATTTATGAAGAATAATATAAATTCTTTGATAAGGGTGACATCGGCTCTAGTTCTAATAACATATGCGATACTAATTTGTATTAAACAACCAAGTAACTTTTATGACTTTATTAAGTTAATTCCCACGTCTCTAGGATTTTCTCCTATTTATGTTTTCGTCTATATTAAGTGGGGGTGGAGAATTAATTGTTTTATTAAAATGCCAAGACTAAAAAAAGAATATGAAGGGTTACTATATTTTGATTATAAAGGTAAAAAAGGTAACAAAGAAATAACGATTATAATAAAACAAACATTGCTAGTTACAAATGTGACCATAAAAACTGATGAAATAGTTAGTCATAGTATTACTAGCGAGATTTTAGAAGAAAATGGAGAACATTATCTATATTATACTTATAGAACAAACCCCTCGAGTAAATTCATTAAAAAGAATCCTTCGCAAATAGGAACGTGTAGGCTTCTAATAAACAATTCAGATGAGTTAAGTGGAAGTTATTGGACAAATAGACAAACCATAGGAGATTTAGAATTTAAAAATAAAAAAAATGATAAATCTAACAACAGTGATTAAAAATTCCTAATTCTAAAATTTATTAAATTGTGCTATAATTAGAATGAAGCAGGAGTGGCTCAATATGTAAAGTAGTCACGACACCTATGCTCATGATATGAGGGAGTGGTGTGCTTCATTTTTATTACCTCTAAATGCAAAGGGTTGCAAAGGAGGCGACAAACAATGAATAAAACAATTAAAAAGTTTGATTACTCTAAAGTAGAATCAAGAGAAGACTACGAATATTGGGGTATGCATCCTAAAAAAGGTAGACTTCATATCGACACAAAACGATATAAAAAAATTTGTGAAAAAGAAGGCATGACAGATTTTATGCCAGAAGGCTTGTTTCAAAATAGAAACACTCATTATTTTATTCCAGCAAAGAAATCTAGATACGATTACAAGTTTAATCTTTTTAGAGACTTAATTTTGGATTTGAAGCATGATTGGCATCATGAGTACAAAGAAGTTTTTAATGCTATTAGAACACCTAAAGAAACATATCAAGATGCTAGATTAGGAATGATTGCATATACTTCAAGTGTTGATGAGCTAGATGAAATTGAAATTGAGGCAATGATGATTGCGTGGGAAAGAGAAAAAAAGTATAACGAGATTTTAAATTCGTTATATTTTCAGTTTATCCAAAAGGTTGCTTCAGAGATAACAAGATATATGTTAATTGTTTGTAATGAACTAGGATACAAGAGTAATGATTTCAGCATTGACAGTTTCTTTAAATTTTCTGATGGATTAATTAAAGACAAGAGTGAACCAAAAATCAATCGATTTAGGAAATACAATACATTTAATATGTTAAATAAAATTAATAATTTTTTAAAGCATAACTCCATTAGAGCTTATGAATCTTTAAAGAGATCGTATCCAAATAATGTTATATTGACTGATTCAAAAGGGAATAAGTATGAAAATGGAATGTATGCTGGAAATTGGATTAAAATAAAACCCAATTATATTGATAATTTGTTTGACAAACTAATAATATTTTTTGAAGATTATTGTAGAATTATACTCAAAGAAAACATAGAAGAATCTGATTGGAATTATGATGATTATTTCAAAGAAGCTTTTAAGTTATTTAAATATCCTCAAGTCTATTTTGGATTTTAAAACCCATTATATAAAATAAAAATGAAATTTAATTGAAGAATTATATAAAAAAAGTTTAGTTTAATTTTCCTCTAAAATACCCTAAAAGTATTCTATTTTCTCTTTGATGGACAAAAATCACCAGTTTAGGTAAAATACCCAATTGTCCGTTGGAATACTCCAAAAGCATATAAGAATGCCCTATTTTCCCTTTGGTGGACAAAAATCACCAATTTAACACAGTTAGAGCGGGAAAAGCGATCCCTTAATAGAAAAAGACAGCTCCAAACAAATCTTACTTTAGTAATGCCTTTATTAAGCCAATAAAGCGATTATAGAAATTTATAAGCCTTAGAATAATTCGTGTTTCTGAGGCTTTTTTCATGCAAAAAATCATTGAACGCGACAGGTGACCGAACCGATTGGCTTTTGCAAACTCGACAGGTGTCCGAACCAAATATATGTCTAATTAGAATACGATTGATTTGCTCATAATCTTGATTTATTGATGAAACACGGAGAAAAGTTTTGTGAAATATGATAAGATTATAATATAGAATATTAATTTAAAGGATTAATTATGAACATTAAAAAAGAAAATGAATTAAAAAGTGAATATATAAATATTTTCAAAAACGGAGAATATAAACTTGCGAGCGATACTCTTGCTCTTTTATTGGTTGATCAAACAAAACAAACAAATATCATATGGGCTACCGATAATTATATAAAATATGGTTCTAAGTATGAATTCAATCATGAAATAGATATTACTTTAATTTTTAGAAAACATAAAAATATTATTCAACCAAGAATCAATAAAAGTATCATCGAAAAACAAAAACGTATTAAAGAAAAAGGAGAGGTTTTTACACCGTCATGGGTTTGTAATCATCAAAATAATTTGATTGATAATGTATGGTTTGATGAAGAAAATGTGTTTAATATTGAAAAAGAAGAGTCTTGGGAGTCAATCTCAAATAAAATAGAATTTAAGAAGAAAAGATGGCAAGATTATATCTTAGACTTAAGGATTGAGATTACATGCGGTGAAGCTCCCTATATTGTTAGTAGATATGATACAGTTAGTGGAAATTATATTCAAATTAAGGATAGGATTGGAGTTTTAGATAGGAAACTAAGGGTTATTAATGAAAATGCCAACGAAAAAAAAGATTGGATTCATTGGGCTATAAAAGCATATCAATCAACTTATGGATATGAGTGGCAAGGCGACAATTTATTAATAGCTAGATTAAATTTATTATACACATTTATAGAATATTATGAGTATAAGTTTAATGAAGTTCCTAACGTTGAATTGGTTAATCAAATCGCAGATATAATTTCTTGGAACTTTTGGCAAATGGATGGTTTAAAAGGTGTAATACCCAATAGTTGTAGCGATAAAAAAATAATAGGGTATAACTTGTTTGGCGAACCAGACATAAGTTCTTGTTTAGGGTGTGAAACCCAAAATATTTTTAAACATAATGGGATATATTCAATTATAAAAGATTGGCAAAACGATAAAATAATTAGATTTGTAGACATCTTGTAAAGGGGTATGAATTATGGAAAATAAATTTAAGTCAACCTTCTCGCATAAATTAATTTATGTGTTTGGAATTGATAGCGAAAGCCACAAAGGATTATTAAAAATAGGAGAAACAACCATTCACAATATACAAAATGTGCATAAAATTCATGATAATTGTGATGAGTTGAATGAAGCAGCAGTTGCTAGAATCGATACATATACTAAAACTGCGGGTATTAGTTATCGACTTTTTTATACCACATTAGCAATCAATAATAAAAATAAAGCTTTTAGCGATCATGATGTTCACGCTGTTTTGATTAGATCAAATATTAAAAGAAGTGATAAAAATTTAAACGGTGCACAAGAATGGTTTGAAGTAGATCTTGATACAGTTGAAAATGCTATAGTGGCTGTTAAAGAAGGTAGAAGCTCCCTTTATGCAAGGGAAATTTCTGAAGGTAGAACCCCTATTATATTTAGACCAGAACAAGAAGAGGCTATAACAAAAACAATAAAACAATTTACTAAACGTGGTATTGAAATTAATACTCATGGCCATATGTTATGGAATGCAAAAATGCGTTTTGGGAAAACATTATCTGCACTTGAAGTAGTAAAACGCATGAAATTTAATAAAACTCTAATTATTACACATAGACCAGTTGTAAAAGAAAGTTGGTATGAAGATTTTAATAAAATATTTTATGATAACCCTAAATATATTTATGGAAGCAAATCTGTTGGTTATGAATTTGATGATCTTGTGAAGGCTCATCAAAATGAGGGCAAGAGTTTTGTATATTTTGCTAGTATGCAAGATTTAAGGGGCTCAAAAATGTTTGGAGGAAGACACGATAAAAACGAAGATATCGTTAATGAAAAATGGGATTTTATTATCAATGATGAGGCCCATGAAGGTACACAAACGGATTTAGGCTCTAAAGTTTTAGAAGAGTTAATAGTTAGCACTAAAAAAACTAAAACATTATATCTTTCTGGAACGCCATTTAATCTATTAACACCTGAAAGCAATGTGACATTTAAAGATGAAGAGGTCTTTACTTGGGACTATGTAATGGAACAAAAAGCGAAACTAGATTGGGTTCAAAAACGTTTTGGAGATTCTAATCCATATGAGTCTCTTCCAAAAATGAATATATATACATATGATTTACAAGAAATAATTAAACAAGAAAGATATTTAGATATAGAAGATAAAGCTTTTAATTTTAGAGAATTTTTCAAAGTATGGACTCCGAATTTGAGAAAACATAGTCCTCATTTAAATCTAGATAAATCATATGATGGAAAGTTTGTATATGAGGATGATATTCGTTTCTTTTTAAATTTACTAGTTCAACAAGGAGAACATAATTATCCATTTTCAACAATAGAATATAGAGATAATTTTAGACACACACTTTGGATGCTTCCGGGTGTTAAGGAAGCAAAGGCATTATCTTCATTACTTAAAAAACATCCAGTATTTCAACATTTTGATATAGTGAATGTAGCCGGCGAAGGAGACGAAGAAGTACCGAATCAAGACGCATTGAAAATGGTACAAAAAGCTATTACTGACAATCCAGAACAAACTAGAAGTATTACTCTTTCTTGCGGAAGATTAACAACAGGTGTAACAGTTCCAGCATGGACAGCAGTTTTTATGTTATCAGGCTCAGCACAAACCTCAGCAAGTTCGTACTTACAAACCATCTTTAGAGTTCAAACTCCGGCCACAATTGGAACAAAAATGAAAACTAATTGTTATGTTTTTGATTTTGCACCCGACAGAACTTTAAAAATTATTGCTGAAATTAGTAATTTATCAAGAAGACCTGGAGCAGTTATAAATAATGAAGCACAAATAGGTGACTTTTTAAATTTCTGCCCTGTAATAGCAATCGATGGTTCTCAAATGAAACCATATGATGTTAATTATATGTTAGTTCAGTTAAAAAGGGCGACTATCGATAGAGTTGCTAGAAATGGATTTGATGACACTGGTCTATATAATGATAATCTATTGAATTTAACTGATGTCGAATGGGAAAAATTCCAAAACTTAAAGAAGACATTAAAAGCTGCAAACGCTGCACCTATAAAAGGCGATATCTTAATTAATGATCAAGGTCTAGAGGATGAATTAAGAGAAATAATTGAAAAAAAGAAGAAAGAGTTAACTGAAGAAGAAAAGGAACTTTTAAAAGAAAGACGAAGAAAATTAAAAGAACGACTGAGTGCAATAGCTATTCTAAGAGGAATTGCAATTAGAATACCACTTTTAATTTATGGTGCTGATATTGGTATAGAAGAAAAAATCGGAGTAGAAAACTTTACAAACATTATTGATGATAAATCTTGGGTAGAATTTATGCCAGAGGGTGTTAGTAAAGAAATATTTATAGATTTTAGTAAATATTTTGATAATGAAGTCTTTATAGAAGCTGGTTTAAAAATTAGAAGACAGGCAAAAGCAGCTGATGAACTACCCCCACTTGAAAGAGTGCAGGCATTGTCCGATTTGTTTGCGACCTTTAAAAATCCAGATAAGGAGACAGTACTTACACCGTGGAGAGCAGTAAATATGCATATGGGAGAAACGATAGGTGGGGCTAATTTTTATGAACAAAATTATGAAAATATAATTAAGATTGATGATAATACATCAGCGAGATGGGTTGATAAAAATAATGTTACTAAAGATATTTTTAATACGGATTCTCATATATTAGAAATTAACTCAAAATCAGGATTGTACCCTTTATATTCGGCTATAAGTATTTATTTAAACGTACAAAACACAGGCCAAATGAAAAACATTTCTACACTATGGCAAGAAATCTTAAATGATAATATATTTGTGATATGTAGGACCAAAATGGCAGCTGCTATTACAAAGAGAACACTTAAAGGTTATAAAGATGAAAAAGAATACCCAACTAATATCTTAGTAATAGAGGATATTGTTGAATTGATGAAAGAAGATTATACAAATAATTATGAGAACTTAGTTAAGAAAATAGCAAATAAACAAACTTGGAAGAGAGGAGAAAGAGGAAATATGAAATTTAATGCAGTTATTGGTAATCCGCCATATCAAAGTAGCGCAAAACAACAAATCTATACAGATTTTTATTTGTTATCAAGAGAATTAGGCAAAGTGGTTTCGTTAGTATTTCCTATAGGCTGGCAAGAACCGAAAAATGCTAATAACTTATCTAAACTAAATACTCCTCAAGTTAAAAAAGATAAACAAATAGTTTTTATCGATAATAGACAGCATGTTTTTCCTGGAATATCAGGTGCCGAGTGGACCAACTTTATTTTGTGGATAAAAGGTTATGATAATAAACTTAATGGAGCACAATTGATTTATACTAATGGTGATGATGCAGAAGAGAAGGGTTTACCTATAGAAAAATCTGATATAGAAAAACCAGAGCAAATAGTTAAACTTGCAGAGTTAGTTTTAAATAAGGGTGATTTTCAATCTATGCAAAAAATCACGTCGGTGCGTAAACCATATGGTTTAAGCACCGACGCTCTTGACTACCCTGAAAAATATAATTTGCCAACGGCAAATTTAGAAAAACAAAGTAAAGATGATATCAAAATTTACGGATTATTATCAAGAAAACAATCAGAAGTTTATGTTCCTAAAAATTATCCGTTCCCAAGAACAACAAAAGCAATGAACAAATATAAAGTTTTTGTACCATATGCTTGGGGAAATATGGATGAAAAGGCTGGGCTTGGTGGAGCTTTTTCAGATATAATTATCGCTTCTCCAAATGAAGTATGTACCGAAAGTTTTCAAGAACAAGGAACGTATAGTACATTTGAAAAAGCATCATATCATGCTAAATATTTAATGACAAGATTTGCAAGGGCCTTACTTTATTTAAACAAATATTCACAACACAGTACAACTGCTTGGGGAGCCGTACCTGTTCAAGACTTTAAGGAACCTTGGTGGAATGAATCTATTGATCAAATAGAGGAGAGATTGTTTGATAAGTATGATGTGTCTGAAAATATTAGAAAGTTTATTAGAAAAAACATTCAACAAAAAAGTGAAATAAATATAATAAATTTGTAAATGTCATAAGTATTTTTTGAGGTTAATATGAAAAAAATAAATGACCTTAATTTTCAAAAAAAGGCAATCGCCAAATTGATAACAGCATTATTGTGACAGGAAATGGATTTGATCTTACCTGTGGACTAGAGTCTGGTTATGAACACTTTTTTAAGTGGTGTACCGATAATATTGAAAATTATGTAAATGTTTTGAATTTAAAATCTAATTTAGAATATTATTTAGATTTAATCAGAGACTATTTTAAAAAGAATGATAAACTTTCAATTTGGGATCTTTACTTTATTATATATACTCCATTAAATATTGACTTGTGGTGTAATATAGAAAAAGAAATTCACAATTCAATTAATATAAATTTTTGGGATAATGTTTTATTATCAATCAATTATTATATTAAAAACCTTAAATGGCAAGAAAATGAATATCTTATTTTCAGTGCAATTTTTATTGACAGATATTATGGAATAAAAGAAGATAGAACACCTCTTTTTAAGCAACTATATAAGCCAACGGAAATTACTTCACAACAATTTTATGATGATTTGTTACAAGAATTAAGCATTTTAGAAACTAGATTTAGTAAATATTTAACTATTGAGTTGGAAAAAAACGATAATTATTATAGTAATCAAAATGCTCTGATAAAATCATTATTAAAATTTACAACAGAAAACGATAATTTTAAAATTTTATCATTTAATTATACCCCATATGATAAAAATATACGATTTTTAAATATACATGGTAATTTAAGTAATCCAATTTTTGGCATAAGTGATCTAAATAACAAACATGCTGATGCTGCAATATTCACTAAGTCGTTTAGAAGAACAATCATTGATTTGCCTCATATGCCAGAGTTTATTGGCAATCAAAAGAATAATATTATTTTTTACGGAACTTCTTTTAACGATTTAGACTTCGATCATTATAATTTGATTATTAATAGCTTTGGAGATGGGCAAATATTTTTCTGCTATTCAAATTACGGTGGAAAAGATAGAAAATCAGAATATATTAAATCCGTGAAAAGACTAATTGAAAAATTAGAATCTAATTTTTTACATTTAATTGAACATGAAAAAATAATAATTAAAGAGATTAATACTATATAAAAATATAAAAGGAGTGGTAATGTGAGTGAGGTTATTAAATTAGGTAAATTAGAGGAAGTTGATATAAGAGATTTATGGGCACATGAACAATATGATTTTTCTAAATGGCTTTCAAAAGAAGAAAACATCGAATTGTTAAATGAAACAGTAGGACTCAATTTAGTAAATATTGACACTGAAGTTTTCGTCGGTAGTTACCGATGTGATTTGGTTGCGGAAGATGATGGAACAGGTATTAAAGTAATCATTGAAAATCAGTTAGAGACAACAGATCACGATCATTTGGGTAAAATTATCACTTACGCATCTGGTTTAAAAGCCGAAGTTATAATTTGGATAGTGAAAGAAGCGCGAGAAGAGCATAAAAGTGCTATTGAATGGTTAAATAATAATACAAATGGTAGTGTTTCATTCTTTTTATTAGAGTTAAAGGCCTATAAAATAGGAGAATCCTTACCAGCACCAAAATTTGAAATTATTGAAAAGCCAAATGATTTTATACAAAGCACTAAGCGTGGGAATGAAATTGAATATTCTCAAACACAAGCTGATAGGTTAGAGTTTTGGACAGAATTTAATAGTTATTTAAGTGAAAAAGGAAAGCCTTTTAATAAGAGAAAAGCGACTATTGATCATTGGTATGATGTAACTATTGGAGTGGGTGGAGTTCACATTTCTATAACCCTTGTTAATAAAGAAAATAAGATAGGCGTTGAGTTATACATTTCTGATAATAAATTATTATTTGATCAATTGTTAGAAAATAAAGAAGAAATAGAAAAACATTTGGGGTTTCCTATGATATGGGATAGACTTGACAATAATAAAGCATCTAGAATTAAATATTATATACAGGGATTAGATTTTAATAATAAAGATAATTATAAAGAATTAATGGATGAAATAATCAATAAAGTTGTTATTATCAGAAAAGTTTTCCAAAAATATATTAAAGATTTAAAATCATAAGCTTTTATAATCAATATCTAAAGAGAGGGAATTTATAAGTAATGAATAAAAATAAAATACGATGTAAGTGTTTCTAATGGTGTTTTAGTAGTAGAAGTTGATAATAATCGTAGATGGTATGATTTTAGTTTTGAAAGTGTAAAGATTAATTCTCATACTGGTGATGTTAGTTTAACTTCTTCAAGTGACGAAGTGAATATTAAATTAAGCACAGGTAATATTAAGTTAGAAAACATCAACATTGATAATGCTAGTTTAGTAACCGCAACTGGTAATCATTATCTCAAAAATGTTGTTGCAACAAATAATGTTTTTATAGAATCAAGTACTGGAACAATAACACTTAATAATGTTGATTGTAAAAATTTAACAGCTATTACCGATACTGGGAGAGTTAAACTTACTGATGTAATAGCTACTGGAAGATTTGAAATAAGTACAGAGACAGGCGGTGTAACACTAGAAGATAGTGATGCTAGTGAAATGAATATTGAAACATCAACCGGTAGTGTTAAGGGAACAATATTAACGCCTAAAATATTTATGGCAAGAAGCGATACAGGAAAAATTAATGTTCCAGAAACAACTACGGGTGGAATATGTAGGATTCGAACAAGTACGGGTAATATTAGTATAACGATTAAAGGATAAAAGAATTAAGAATAATAAGAAAAGGGTATATCACTGATATGCCTTTTTATTTTTATAAAATAAAATTTTATGTTGGGCTATTAAAATTATATTTAATATATGTTATAATAAATTAGTCGTTGTTTTTTCTTTAATGATTAACCCATGATATTAAAAAGTGATTATAGTAAAAAAAATAAAAAGGGAGGATATACTCAAAAAAACTATAATCAAAATATATTGAGTATAAGAAAGGCATATGAGAAAAATCTTTAAAAGAATTATTGGTAGTTTTTTAATAGTTTCACTTTTCGGAGTGATGACTATGTATTTAGGAAATCGTACTAAAGTACAAGCTGCTTATAGTGGATTAGGTGAAATTAGATTTGAATGGGAAAGAGAAATTTACCAAGGTGTAAATCTTCGTCACACTATGAGTTATAACGATAACAAGGATCAAAAAACATACACTGTTGATTTTAACCCTAAAACAACAGCGTTAAAGCCGGTTGTATCAACAGGTATTGGTACTGTTTTATATGGGTGCAGATTAACAACAATGATTAACCATTATGAGAGTATTGGACAGCATGTTGTGTTTGCGTTTAATGGCGATGGTTATGACTCATCAGGTATTCCGTTAGGTATTAGTATTAATGATGGGAAACTATTGACTTCTGGTCAAGGAAGATATGGCTTTGGTTTTAATGCTGCCGGAGAACTTCAGTATGGATCATCAACTTTACCAATGAGTTTTACTATTGAAGGTGGTTCACCAATAACTTTAGCTCATGTTAACAAAGAAAGAAAAGAGCAAACAAGTGGTGTTTATTTTTTAACCGAAGACTTTTATCCAACTACTGAATCAACAGCAGCGGGAGTAGAAGTTGTTTTAACAGTTGACTCTGGTCAAGATGGATTAAGAATTGGCCAACCATATAGATTAACGGTTCAGAACGTTGTTACAGTAAGTAATAACCCTAACAAAAACAAAACACAAATAGGAGCAGGTAAAGCAGTCTTAGCAACGCATGCTTCAAGTTCACAATATAATACATTAAGAAATTTAACACCTGGACAAAAGGTTGTTGTTAATGTTAACGATAATAGCGATCCGAAAATTAACTGGTCAGAAATGCAAGTTGGATTAGGTATTTTCCATATGTTATTAGATAATGGTGTTGTGGCTGACATAGTTGACACGAATCATGCAGTTCATCCAAGAACAGTTATGGGAGTAAGAGCGGATGGATCAGTTGTTTTAATGCAAAATGATGGTCGTCAAGTTGGCTGGGCAACAGGTTTTACATATAAAGAAACCGTTGAGTATTTACGGGATGTTCGTGGTTGTATACATGTCTTTAACTTTGATGGATGGTACGATAATGCAGATGGTACTGGAACTGCAATAACTGAAATCCCTCAAGGTTCTTCAGGTAACAAGAAATATTACGCTAAGTGGTCATTAACTTAATATAAATAAAACAAGGCGCTTTTAAAGGCGCCTTTTGTCGTAGAGGTGAATAATGAAAACAGAAAAATTATTAAAAGAAGATAGTAAAGAAATAATTAATCTTTGGAATAATAATATTAGCGAAAGCTTTATATATAAAAAACTAGATGAACAAAGTTATTTAAAAAACTTTTTTAGAGAAGATGAAAACTTTAAGATAGTTTCTTTTAAGGCTGTAATTAATTCTAAAATAGTTGGTTTTAGTAGTGGCGTACTTTATCCTAGTAGAAATACATTTTACATTACAATGATATTGGTAGAGAAAAATTATCGCTATCAAGGTGTTGGAGAAAAGTTATATGCTGAGTTAGAAAAAGAATGGTTAAAGGATGAAAGCATTTTAAAAGTAGATTTAATCTTTTCAAACCCAGTTAATTTAATTTGGACAGTACCACGCACTAATAATCATGAACATCCAAATGCGCCAGGCGTGGATTTTAAGAGTGATGCGTATTTGTTTTTTAAAAATTTAGGTTTTCGTGATTTGGTTTATCAAAATAGTTATTATAGAAAAATTAGTGACTATGAATATAGTGAAAACATTTTAAATAAAATCGCTAAGGCGAAAGAAGAAAATCTTACGACAGATTTTTATAAATATGGTGAACATATAGGATTAGAAGAATTAATGACTAATCTTAACAGTGAATCTTGGGAAAAAGAAATCTTATCTCATGTGAGAGAAAAAAAGGAAAAGAACACACTTTTAGTTGCGTTAGATGGCAATAAGGTGATAGGTTTTACTGGCCCGATTCACAGACAAGATAATGGAAGAGGTTACTTTGCAGGAATTGGTATTCATTCTGATTATCGCGGTAGAGGTGTTGGGACTTTACTATTTAGTAAGTTATGTATGGAATTTAAAAATATTGGTGTAGAATATATGACTTTATTTACAGGTAAAAGCAATCCAGCTAGAAATATTTATGAAAGAGAAAACTTCAAAATAGTGAGAAGTTGGGCGAATATGCGAAAGGAAGTGAGAAGATGAAAAAAGTAATTATGGCGATTGGCGGGCATATTGGTGATGCTGAGTTAACTGCTGGCGGAGTTTTAGCAAGTATGAGTTTAGAAGGACACAAAATAGTTACTGTCGCGTTAACTGGTGGAGAAAAAGGCAATCCTCCTCATATTGATGTAGATACTTATCGTATTCAAAAAGAAAGAGAAGCCAAAGAGTTTGCGGAAATGTTAGGTGGAGAAGCTGTAGTCTTGCCATATAAAGATGGTGAACTTCCTGATAATGAAGAAGTTAGATTTATGGTTGCTGACATTATTAGAAAATATAAACCAGATGTTGTAATAACACACTGGAAAAACTCAATGCATAAAGATCATAGTTTAACTCATAAAATAGTGAAAGATGCGAAGTTTTACGCTGCTTTACCAGGATTTAAAAGAGAAAACCCACCTCATTATGCAGCAGGCCCTTTTTATGCTGAGAACTGGGAAGATCCAGAAGGGTTTCATCCATATTATTATGTAAAAGTATCAAAAGAAGGTTTTAAACTTTGGCAAAAAGCGATTGAAACCCACTGGTTTACAACTGGCAGCAAATCTTTTAAATATAAAGAGTATTATGAAGCATTAATGGCTGTTAGGGGTAAAGAAGCAAGAACAGATTATGCAGTCGCATTTGATGTTGATTACACTAGTAAAAAAGTTGTTCGCGATTCATTTTAAGGAAAATTAACTTTTAAACCCCTAAAAGGGGTTAAATTTGGTATAATAAATAAGATGTTATAAATATAGAAAGGATGTACAAAACATGAAGATTATTGTTTGTATCAAACAAGTTCCAGGCTCATCAGAAGTTGAAATCGATCCTGTAACAGGCTCACTAATTAGAGATGGCGATAATGTAAAGATGAATCCATATGACTTGTTTGGGTTAGAAACTGCATTTGAAATTAAAGAAAAAATAGGCGCAGAAATTCATGCTGTAACTATGGGTCCCGATAGTGCGGCAGCAGTCTTAGAAGAGGCTATTTATATGGGAGCCGATAGAGGGACAGTAATTTCTGATAGAAAATTAGCAGGAGCCGACGTTTTAGCAACAGCATACACGTTAAAACAGTTAGTTGAGTCACTTGGTGCTTACGATTTAGTAATCGCTGGTAAACAAACAACTGATGGAGATACTGCGCAAGTAGGGCCAGAATTAGCTGAAAACTTAAATATTCCACATGTGCCTTATGTTAAAGAAATTATTGAAGTTAATAAAAAAGAAATGGTTGTAAGAAGCGCATATGATGGTTATGAAGAGGTTGTTAGGGTTAAACTACCAGCTTTAATCACAATTGAAAAAGATGCGAATGTACCTAGACTTCCATCTTACACTCGTAAAAAGAAATTCCATAAAGACTTAATTCAAATTAAGAGATTTGGAGATTTAAATGACCAAAACGAAGGTAATTATGGTCTTGCTGGTTCGCCAACACAAGTTGAAGAAATGTTTTCACCGGACAAGACTATGTCTACTGAAGTTATTAAAGGTAACAAAGAACAGGTTGCAAAAGACCTTGTAAGAATATTAAAAGAAAGTAAGTTTATTTAGGTGATAACGATGGCATACATTAAAGTTGATAATACAAAAGTAACTAAAGAGGTTGCTGAACAATTAAAGAAAATATGTCCGTTTAACGCCTTTACTTATGAAAACGGCATTTTATCAGTTAATGATAATTGTAAAATTTGTAAGGTTTGTGTGAGAAGAGGTCCAGAAGGTGTTTGTACACTTGTGGAAGATGAAACTCACCAAAAAGAAATTAATAAAGCGGATTATAAAGGAATATTAGTATATTGCGAACATCACGAAAATAAAGCTCACGCAGTATCATGGGAATTAGTAGGCAAGGCAAGAGAATTAGCTAGTGTGACTAAAGAGCCCGTTTATGTTGTAGTAATTGGTTATAATGTCAAACATTTAGCTGAAGAAGCACTAACATATGGAGTTGATAAAGTGTTTTTATATGATGATAAAGCTTTTGAAAACTTCGATTGTCAAGTTTCAACAAATGTTTTAGAAGATTTGTTTAAAAAGATCAAATATAACATTTTATTAGTTGGTGCAACACCTCATGGAAGAAGTTTCGCTCCTCGTGTTGCAGCAAGATTAAGAACAGGTATGACTGCTGATTGTACAAGATTAGAAGTTAATAAAGAAGGTGATTTATCACAAATCAGACCAGCCTTTGGTGGTAATGTTATGGCTCATATTAAAACAGTTAAACATCGCCCACAAATGGCTACAGTAAGATATAAAATGTTTGATAAACCGCCACAAGTTGAGCCAAAAGGTGAAATTGTTGTAGAAGATACAAGCAAAATCAACAAAAATAAATTAATCGAATTAATTGAAAGAATCAATCATCCACAGGCAAAGGATATTGTTGATTCGGAAATACTTATTTGCGTAGGTAGAGGTTTTAAAGCTGAAAAAGATTTAGAGTTAATTGAACCTTTAAGAAAAGCATTAAAAGCCGATGTTGCCTGCACAAGACCATTAATTGAAAAAGGTTGGTTTGACCCTAGGCTGCAAGTTGGTTTAAGTGGTAGAACAGTTAAACCTAAATTAATGATTAATATCGGTATTAGTGGTGCAGTTCACTTTATTGAAGGTATTAAAGATACAGAAACAATAATTAGTATTAGTAATGACCCAGACTGCAAACTATTTAATGTTAGTCATTATTCAATTGTTGGTGATTTATATGAAATATTGCCTGAACTTAATAAATTATTAGAGGAGGTAGCTTAAGATGTATAAGAAAATTACCGATAAAGACGTAAAAGCGTTAAAAGAAATATTTGGCGACAACAATACTTATGTTGGCGATGAGATTGCTGAAGAATACGCTAAAGATGAGATAGGATTAATAGTTGCTTATCCCGAAGTGAGAGTTGTTGCTAAAAATAAAGAGCAAGTTTCTAAAGTGATGAAATATGCTCATAAAGAAAATATTCCTGTTACAGTAAGAGGTGCTGGTACAGGTTTAGTTGGTGGTGCAGTTCCAGTTTTAGGTGGAATTTTATTAGATTTATCAGGAATGGATAAAATTCTTGAACTTGACCACACAAATATGACTTTGAAAGTTCAACCAGGCGTATTAATGCTTGATATATATGAAGAAGTTTTAAAACATGATCTATTTTATGGGCCAGATCCAGGTGAAAAAACTGCGACGATTGGCGGAACAATCTCAACAAATGCTGGTGGTATGAGAGCGATTAAATATGGTACTACAAGAGAATGGGTGAGAGGTTTAGAAGTTGTTTTAGCGAACGGAGAAGTAATCAATGTTGGTGGTAAAGTAGTTAAAAACTCTTCAGGTTATCCACTTAAAGAATTGTTTATTGGAACGGAAGGAACTTTAGGAATTATTGTTGAAGCAACACTGAAACTAACATCATTACCAAAATATTCAACATCTTTATTAGTTCCATTTAAAAATACAGCAACTGCAGTAAAAGCTGCAGCACAATTAATTGAGAAACATGTAACTCCAACAGCGGTTGAATATGTGAACCAACCATCACTTAAATATAGTAAAGAGTTTTTAGGCAAACACATGCCACATGATATTTATGATGCGTATTTACTTTTAAGTTATGATGGTACTAGCAAAGACGCACTTAGAAAAGATATTGATAGAGCAAGTGAGTTATGTATGGAATTAGGAGCAATTGATGTTTATTTAATTGATACTGATGAGAGAAACAGTAGCGTTTGGACAATTAGAGGTGCTTTCTTAGAAGCAATTAAAGCTTCAACGCCTTTAATGGATGAGTTAGACGTTGTTGTACCAAGAGCAGTGATTCCTGAATATTTAGAGTACACTGAAGAAGTAAGTAAAAAGTTAGGCATAAGAATGCCATATTTTGGTCATGTTGGCGATGGGAATTTACATATTTACTTTTGTAAAGATGATATGGACTTAAAAGTCTTTGAAGAAAAATTAGATGAAGCCTTTGATTTAATGTACAGTAAAGCATTTAGTCTTGGTGGATTAACATCAGGAGAACATGCTGTAGGTTATTTGAAAAAAGAATATTTAGCGACTCAAATTGGATCTACACAACTTGAATTAATGAAAGGAATTAAGAGATTGTTTGACCCTAAAAACATCTTGAATCCTAGCAAAATCGTAGATATATAGTCATAAGTAATATTGTTTCAATATTAAGCTATATGTTATAATAAAGATAGAAAGCGCTTTTATTTAAGAAAAGTTGAGGTTTAATATGAAATTAGCGATAGGGATTATGAGCGGCACATCACTAGATGGTGTTGATGTAGTACTCGTACAAATTAAGGAAAATTTTAAAGACACTAAAGTAAAAATAGTTGATTTTAAAACTTATCCAATTGAAAAAGAGATAAAAAGAAGAATTATATCTCAACTAAATTTAAATACTAGCAATGTAAAAGAAATTACAAGTTTAAATTTTGAAATTTCGGAAATGTTTGCTAGACAAACAAAAAGTTTGTTGGAGGCGAACGGTTTAACGAGCGAAGATATATCATTTGTCGCTTCACACGGACAGACGATTTATCATTTACCAAAAGAAATAGGTGATTTAAGGCCTTCTACGCTACAGTTAGGCGATGGCTCAGTCCTTGCAAATAATTTAAATATTACAACTATTAGCAATTTTAGAACGGCAGATATGGCAGTAGGAGGCCAAGGAGCACCTTTAGTACCTTATGCTGATTATTGTTTATATAGTAGTGATAAGGTTGAAAGAATAATGTTAAATATTGGTGGAATAGCCAATGTTACATATTTGAAAAAAGGCGGAAGTTTAGATGATGTAATCGCCTTTGATACAGGGCCTGGCAATATGATCATTAATTATTTTATGGAGAAACTTTATGATTTACCATATGATAATAATGGAGATATTGCTAAAAAAGGGGAACTAATTAAGCCGCTTTTTGAAGAACTGGTAAACAATGAATATTTTAAATTGCCTTATCCAAAGTCTACTGGTAGAGAAGATTTTGGGAGTAGTTTCTCAGAAGAGATTTTAAACAAGTATAAAAACGAAAAAAAAGAAGATTTAATAGCGACAGCAACACATTTTACAGCCAAAACAATTAGTATGGGTTGTAAATTAATATGTGATAAATTAGAAGGTTTTGAATTAATTGCATCGGGTGGAGGAGCGCACAATGCTTATTTACTAAAATTACTAAGCGAGTATTTAAAAGAAGTTAAAGTAACAACAACTTCTTTTTATGGCTTAAATGTTGATGCAAAAGAAGCTCTTGCGTTTGTAATATTAGGAAATGAGACGTTGAGCGGTAAGTCAAGTAACGTAAAAAGTGCTACAGGCGCAAAAAAGGATGTAATATTAGGACAAATATCTAATGTTATAACTAAATAGATAGAAAACAGCCAAAACAAGCAATAAACAAAATTGAGATACACATTTAAAGGGGGATAAAAAATGAAATTATACACATTTAAAGAACCTAATAAGCCGATTTTAGATTGGGATGGAAATCAAGTTGTTATTCCAAAAAAATATCATGAAAAGCCAGTCAGAGCTTTTTGGGTTTCAAATGTTGTAAATATTGATATGCCTAACCAATTAGATCTTAAAAAATACAAAGAAAAATTAAAAGAAATAATTGAAACGGCTAAAAATTACAATATTAATACGATATTTTTTCAAGTTAGAACTAATAATGACGCTTATTATAAATCAAAATTAAATCCTACTAGTCGTTATTTAGTTGGTAAAGAGGGAGATCCATTGCTATTTGATCCGCTTGATTGGATAGTGAAGGAAGCACATAAAAACAATATAGAATTACACGCGTGGTGTAATCCGTATCGTGTTTCTATGGCAAACCATGATAAAGACGAATGGTTAGAATCAGCAAGTGATTTAAATTTGGCTAAAAGAAGAAAAGATTTACTTGTTTTAGATACTGAAGGATTGATAATTTTAAATCCTGCAAAGGCCGAAGTTAAACAACATATTATTGATTCTATGATGGAGATTATTAAGAATTATGATGTTGATGGGATACATTTTGATGATTATTTTTATCCTTATAAGCCTTTACATCATGAGCATGATGATATCGAGGAGTATGAAAAAAGAAAAGATAAAAATCAATCGTTAGATGATTTTAGAGAACGTCAAGTTGATGAGGTAATTAAAGGCGTTTATGATGCGGTAAAAGCGTATAATCCAAAACTTCAATTTGGTGTAAGTCCGTTTGGAGTTTGGAAGACTAACTTATCTGATCCTAACGGTTCAAGAAACGTTGGTGGAGTCTATGAATCAGGGATTAGCCAACACGCTAACTCATATAGATGGGTTAAAGAAGGATTTATTGATTATATAGTTCCACAACTTTATTGGGATTTTGCTTTTGAGAAGGCTCCGTTTGCCGATATGACTAATTGGTGGGTTGATTTATGTAAAGGAACTAATGTAAAACTTTATATAGGTCATGGTGCTTACCGTTTAGGAAGAGATGGGCAGTATGAAGATAAGATGGAGATTGTTAATCAAGTAAAATATGCAAACCAATTTAAAGAAGTACAAGGAAACATTTTCTTTACATACAAAACATTCGTTCAAGATGGGCCTGAAAAAGAAGGAATGCTTGAACTTAAAAAGTTATTTAACAAAGGAAGGTAAAAAATATGAAGAAATTTAGATTGTTAGTATTAACTATATTATTAAGTTTTGTTTTAATAGCGGTTGGTAATCTTAGTGCGCAAGGAGAACCACCAACGCCAGTTCATACTATTACAGGCGAGTATGACGCAGTAAATGATGTATATACATCAACGATTGAAATTGAATTAGGGTTCACAGGTTCAGTTTCTGGAGTTAGTATTGTATATCAATTATTTCAAGGTATTCCACCGAGCAGTTGGACTACTTATAATGAACCAATCTTAATTCAAAGAAAAGGTAACTATAGATTAAGATATAGAAGTTTGAAAGCCGGTGTTTATGGTGCAGAACAAGCTATAAATATTAGGGTAGATATTGATGTTGTTGAAACATATCCGCACGTAATAAGAAATAATGAAATTCTTAAACATAAGAATACTGGTTTACCGATTGAATTACCTAACTACAAAGAAAGAACTAAAGAAATACGTGGTGTTTGGGTGTCAACGGTTGCTAATATTGACTTAAATCAATGGGTTGATGATCAACAATATAAAAATGAGATTATTTCTATTTTAAATAGAGTTCAAAGTCTAAACATGAACACAATCTTTTTCCAAATAAGATCAATGAATGATGCAATGTATCCATCTGAATTAGCGCCTTATTCAAGGTTTATTAAAGGAGCACAAGGTGAAGGTTTAGATTGGGATATTTTAAGATTTACAATTGATGAAGCTCACAAGCGCGGTTTAGAGTTACATGCATGGTTAAACCCATATAGAATTGCTAATATGCCTGCTGAAACAACTCATGCGGAGATGTTAGCGACATTACATGCAGATAACTTCGCTAAGAAAAATCCGCATTTAGTTTTAAAGCAAACTAACGCACCATCTGGTGGTACAGCAACATTTATTTTAGACCCAGGTAGACCTGAGGTTAGACAATATTTAAGCGATGTTATTGAAGAAGTACTTACAAATTATCCAGATGTTGATGGAATTCACTTTGATGACTATTTCTATGTAACAACAACAGAAGACGCGCAAACATTTATTAACTACAACCCAACAAACATTAGCACATTAGCAGATTGGCGTAGAAATAATGTTGATATGATGATTAAAAACGTTCATGGTATCGTTGAAGATTTTAATATAACTAATGGTAAAAAAGTTAAATTTGGAGTTAGTCCAGGCGGCATTTGGGCGAATAAATCTACACACCCGGATGGATCAAATAGTACAGGTTGGCAATCATACTCCTCTTTATATGCAGACACTAGAAAATGGGTTAAAGAAGAGTGGTTAGATTATATTCTTCCACAATTATATTGGGATTTTGGTGCTCCATCATCAGCGTTTGAGGTATTGGTTGACTGGTGGAGAGAAGTTGTTAGTGATGTAAACGTTGACTTACTTGTAGGATTGGGATTTTATAGATATACAGATAACACGCCATGGACAAATGAAGATATTTTTGTTGAACAGTTAAGATATATTAGTCAATATGCAGAAGTAGCGGGGCATGTAACATTTAGTTTTAGAACATTCAATCGTGCAATACCACAAATTGTTAGCACTATTGAAAGACTTGAAAACTATTATTGGACGAAGCCTGTTGATTTTACATGGGCTAGTGATGTAGAGGTTCTTCCTTTAGATAACGATGAGATACTTGCGGTGAAACAAGAAATCAGAGACTTGATTACTCAAGTGAATAACTATATCACAAGTAACGAAGTTCAATCTGATGAAGGATTAGAACCAGATGATTTAATACTTGGTAAAAAATATGCATCTGCAGCTGCTTTAGCAGCGATTAACGCGGCAATCGAAGAAGCTGAAGGGGTAGTTGATAATAGATTTAGGATGTCTGTATTTGTTGAAGAAAAAGTTATTTTACAAAACGCATTTAATGCATTTAAAGATGCTGTTTATCAAGGTTCATTTGACCCAAATAGAGATCAAGCTGTATCGATATTACAAGGAGCGGTTAATCAGTTAAGAACTAGAAGAAACCTAATTCAAGATTCTGAAGGTAAACAAGCGAGTGAATTACCAAAAGGACAATACTTCGCTCCTAAAACAGTTTTAACGGCAGTTGATAATATTATTGCAGCTGCTGAAACAATTATTGCTGATGAAACATCGGTTTCTCCTGATATTAATGCAGTTTATTACGAATTAAAAGATGTAGAAACCACTTTACTTAATAGTTATTTCCAAGGTCAACAAGACCCACAAATTGTAGTAACATTTGTGTATGGTGAAGATAGAACAGAAACTGTAACATTAGAAGAAGCAGGGCCTGTTGCAAAACCAGCAAACCCAACTAAAGAAGGTTATACATTTACTGGTTGGTATTTAGGTGATAATTTATACGATTTTAACACTGTTGTAACGGCTTCAATAACATTAAATGCAGTATTTGAAGAAGAAGATATTAGCGTTGTAACAGATAATTTAGAAGTGGCATTAGCAGAATTTAAAAAACGCGTAGACAAGGTTAAAGCAAGTGAAAACACAAATCCTGAAGAGTTAAGAAAAGGTTACCAATATGTTACGCCTGAGAAAAAGGCAGAACTTAATGAACTTATCAACGAGGCACAAGCATTATTAGATAATGAAAATAGTTCTAGAGAAGAAATTGTTGCGATGCTGACAAATCTTAATGCTGTTGACGAAGGTTTAGATAATCATATCGTTGTAGGCGAAAAAGAATCTAACTATAGACAAATTGCGATTATCGTTGGTAGCATCATCTTAGGAGTAAGTTTGGTTGGTGGTTTAACAATTTTAGTATTGGTTAAGAAAAGAAAATAATGGATAAAATAAAAGAGATTCTTTTAGAAGGCGTTAAAGAAAAAGCTTTTCCTGGCGGACAATATTGTGTTGTTACTAAGGATGAAATAAAGTGTGGTTATGTAGGTTACAAATCATATGAGCCATTGGTAAAAAATAATGGGGAAGAAATATATGACGTAGCCTCTTTAACTAAGGTCATTTCTACAACAACATTGATAATGAATTTAATTGAACAAGGAAAGCTTTCTTTAGATGCCAAAATTAGTGATATTCTACCGAGGTTTAAGCATCGCGATGTAGTAATATACGATTTATTAATACATAGTTCAGGATTACCTGCTGATATTCCCAAAGCGGCTACTCTTAAAAACAGAGAAGAAGTAATCAATAAAGTTTATGAGTTTGATTTGATTTATGAAAAGGGAGAAAAGGTAGTTTATTCTGATATTGGTTATATATTGCTAGGACTAATAGTCGAGAAACTTTATGGAATGCCAATTAACGAAGCTGCAGAAAAAGTAATCTTTAGCAAGTTAAACATGAAAGATTCTAGTTACAGGCCAGATGTTTTAAGAGCAGCTCCGACTGAAAAGCGTGAAGATGATGTTTATAATGGCTATTTAGTCGGCAGAGTGCACGATGAAAAATCTTTTGCGATGGGCGGTTTAGCGGGACACGCAGGGCTTTTTTCAACCGCTAAAGATATAGCGAAATTTATTCAAAGCATCTTAAAACAGGAGTTTGTTTTAAAAGATGAAACAGTTAAAGAAATGTTTAAATCAAGAATCCTAAAAGAAGGCAGATACGGATTAACTAACCGCAGTTTAGGTTGGGATAAACCAGTAGACGATATTGATAAAGTTATTATGCATACGGGTTTTACGGGCTGTAACATGTGGATTGATTTAAACATAAATAAAGGTTTTGTTTTATTAACAAATGGTGTTCATCCAAAAAGGGCAAACAATAATGTTTTTCCTTATCGAAATAGAATAAGAGAGTATTTGACTTAAATGGAGACAAAATAGTATGAAAAGAGTGTTTAGTTTTTTAGTCTTATTTTTAGCAATCTTTGTTTTAGCGGCTTGTACTAACAAAGTAAGTGTTGAAGAAGGTACATTCAATATCACTGTTGGCGAAGAACAAGAAGTTCTTTTCAAAGGAGTTGGACCTGAAAAACTTATTTTTGAAAGTTTAAACGAAGATGTAGTTTTAGTTGATGAAAATGGAGTTTATGTAGGAGTTGGGCCAGGTTTAAGCACTATTACAGTTAAACACAAGAAGAAAGAGTGGTCATTATATGTAGTAGTTACTGGCGAAAAAATTACAATTAATGCTGCTGAACAACTAGAAATTAATGTTAATAGCGAGCATAATTTAGTTTACCAAACTAATGATGAAAACGGAGTGACTTTTGAGTCTTCTGATGAGTCTATTTTAAAAATTAATGATGCTGGCGTAATTACTGCGCTTGAGGCAGGAACAGCTAATGTTGTAATTAAATCAAAGACAAATTATAAACTCGTTAAAACAGTTAGTGTTAGGGTTTTAGGTATAAATGAGATTCTTTATGATATTAATGTTGTTAAAACTTTAACAATGGATCTTTTCTCAACACAAAAACTAACGGTTGTAACTGATGATTCAACAGGAGTTACTTTTACATCATTAGATAGCGAAAAGTTAACGGTTGATGCCGAAGGTAATATGGAAGCGTTGGTTGAAGGGATAGTTAATGTAAAAGTAGCGTCTAAATTAAACCCGAACGCTTATGAAATAGTAACAGTTACAATAGTTGATAACAGAGCCCCTGAAGAAATAAATTTCACTGAGGCGGTCAACAATACATTAAACTTAACTAATTATACGCTTGAGTTTTATGTTAATGAGAACTTTGAAAATATTAACTATTACTACACGATATTGTTAATGTTCAACGACAATGTGACAAAAATACAATCAGGTACTATAGAAGAGTATTATGAGGTTGTTGATGGCAATCAGTATGTTTATAGAAAAACAACTGATGGTTTTGTAAGAGAAACAACAACTACAAGCGGAAGTGATGGTTATGTCTTATATGAAAACTTCACGTTTGATGCGTTTTCATACAATGATGCTAGTAAAAAATACTCATTAAATGCAGCAGATCCAAAGTATGCGAATCTACTAGATGATTTTATTAGTTTATTTACTGAGGATGGCGTAGTACTAAATTTCCAATTATCAGTTAAAGAGGGTTATATTGATAAAATGGAGTTTATATTTGTTTATGAAGATTACGTGTTTAGTATTACGATAACAATTAAAGATATATCAAGTACAGTAGTGGAGGTGCCAAAACATGCTTAAAAACTACTTTAAAAAGTTTTGTTTAGTGGCTCTTTTTGTTGTAGCCTTAATCTTTCCATTAAGTATTAGAGCACAAGAGCCAGAGTATTTTGAGTTAATAATTGATACTGATGTTTCTAAGGTTTTACATGGAGTAGAACACCGAAGAATAACAGGTTCAGTTAGAACAGGAACAAGAATAGTTAAACAACAAATTAACTATACCGCTGCTAATATTCTTACTGATGAAAATTTATTTGCAGTAGTAGGAGATAATTATATTCCTCACGGTTTTGGAATGGGTCACATTCGTGGTCAAACATTTGTGATAAATCAAAGATTCCAATACCAAGCAAAAGTAGTATCAGCGGTGAATGGCGACTTTTACATCATTAGACATGAGGACCCTAACTATTTAGGTATGACGATTGGTTCACATATTATTGAATATAGAACTATTCATGAAGGGGATCATTCTAGACCTTTGATTGGTTTTCACGATGATGGAAGCGTAACAATTGGACCACCAGAATATAAAGGCTATCAAGTAATAGTTTTAGATAATGCTGGTTCTAAAAAACAAAAAGAAATTAATGTTGCAGGCTTTAACCGTTTACCGGAAGAAGGCGAAGTTACAGCATTTTTCTGGAATCACACTGATACTATTTCTAGTCCTGAGCCAAAGATGGTATTTAAAGGAATAGATGTTAAAACTACACAAGGTAGTGTAGGTAGATATTTTGCTGAAGGAACACTTAACTACATTACTACAGAAGATGTTACATTAGAACGCGGTGATTTTCTTTTAATGGGTGAAGATATATTTAGTGAAGGATTAATTACAGAAGAAGAAACAGTAATCGTTCATAATGTTTTAGGTGGAATTCATGAAGGAATTAGATCGGGTTGTGCAGGCGGACAAATGTTAGTAGTTAATGGAGAGAGAGTTGTTTCAGATAACACGGATGTTCACCCTCGTACAGCTGTTGGTGTAAAAGCTGATGGGACAGTTTTCTTTGTAACAATTGATGGTAGGTTTGAGTTAGAAAACATACCAGGAATGGATTATGAACAACTTAGTTATTTAATGCTTTATTTCGGTGCAGAAACTGCAATAAATGTTGATGGTGGTGGATCTTCTACGATGTTATTTTATAACCCTGAAACTGACTATTATGACACAATGAATAGACCATCTGATAATCCGCTTAGTTTAAGAAGCGTTGCTAATGGTATGTTCTTCTTATATGGAAACTTAGAAGCACAATTGCCACCTTCACCATATCCAGATACAAGAGAAATATTAACTAAGCCTAGTCACTTTTATTTTGGCGAAGATAAAATGTTAAAATTTGATGCAGTTCCTAACGCTGAATATTATACGATTAGAGTTAATGGTAGAGAAAAGTATAGAACAACAACAAACTCTTATCAGTTTGATTTTGATTATGGAACTTATGAACTTGAGATACAAGCCTTTGGTGATTTTGCATCTTATAAACAATCTTCAATTGAAACGATTGAAGTTTCAGTGTTCACACCAGGGGTTTCAAATTTAATAGAAGGACTTAAAAAATATGGTCAATCTGCTAATAGAAAATAGTGTTATAAAAGGGTGATAAGCATGAGAAAATTAACTTATTTAATATTAATGATTGGAGCGATTCTTTTAGTTGGTTGTAAGACGAAAATTAAGATTACGGTTGATGAATCTATAACTGTATATACGAACGAACCTTTTCATCTAAACTTTGAAACTAATGATAAAAAAGGATTGCTATTTGAGTCGTTGAACGAGACGATGTTTACTATTGATGAAAATGGAGTTATCATAGGTCATGAAAAAGGACAAAGTTTTTTAAAAATAGTATCTAAAAGCGATAAGAATGTTACTATGACTATTACAGTACGCATTGAACAAGGCGAGACTATAACAGTTCCAAGCGAACTAACTTTAATGGTAGGAGAAAGTAGTCTTTTAAATGTTGTTAAGAGTTTTGATACAGGCGTAAACTTTAGTTCTGCTGATACAAATATCGTAACGGTTGATGCTAATGGCAACATTACAGCTGTTGGTGGTGGAACCGTTGATGTTACAGTAACATCAAAAGAAAATGAAAGAATTAAAGGAGTAGTAACAGTAACGGTTACAGAAGGAACGACAATTACAGTAGATGAGAGTGTAACACTTAGCAGAAAATCAACGCTACAGTTAAATGTAGAAACAAATATTCATTTAGGTGTATCTTATGTTTCTTCAAACGAAAATATTGTTACGGTTTCTAACGAAGGTAAATTAACGGGCATCAACAAAGGTACTGCAGTAGTTAAAGTTGTATCTAAAGTTAATGCAACTAATTATAAAGAAGTAGAAGTAACAGTTACGCAATTAGAAGGATTAGTTACTGAAGTGCATTTAGATGCTGGAGATCAACATCAAGTTCCTAATTTAGTTGCTAACGCATCATATGAAAGTGCTGATGAAAACATTGCGACAGTTAGTGATAGTGGGCTTGTTATAGCGGTAAGTCCAGGCCAAGTTGTGATAACAATTACTAATAAAAATGATGAAAGCATTACTGAAGAGTACATTGTTAATGTGGTAACAGAACCAGTGGATTTTACAATTGTAGGCAGTGAAAAAATGTTACTAGGACAAACGCAACAATTATCTTTAACTTTAAATCCAGTATATGCAGATCCTACTGCTTTTTATCAATCATTAAATCCGATGGTTGCAAGTGTAGATTTAAATACTGGTTTAGTAACGGCAGTTGGTCCTGGTAGTGCAGGTATAAAAATTACTTCACTTAGCAACCAAGAACTTACGAGAGTAATTTACATAACAGTTTCAAGTATTATGGCTGTAGATAGCACTAAAGGCGAAGGAGATTCAATTACATATTTAGATTTCACATTAGAATATGGAGTGAACTTGTTTAATAATATTGATGAAGCGATTGCTGAGTCTGTAAATAATACTGAAATTCTTGTCTATCCTGGTAGCTACAATAGTCCAGAAGTAATTGATAGAGAAATTAATTTAAGAGCGCAAGGCGAAGTAACGCTTAATACTAGTGTTGTAATTGCTAGTAGTAATGTTACAATTGATGGTTTTACAATTAAAGGTGGAACTGTATCCAATACAAGTAACACTGATAATGTTAAAGTAATCAATAATAAATTTACAGAAATTAATGCTAGTACAATTATTAAGTTAGAGGGCGTTTCTAATGCGCATGTTAATTATAATGAAATCATTGGAAATATTAATCAAGCGATTGTAATTACAGGGCTTAAAAAAGGAAGCAACTACATAAAAGGAAATATCATTGATGGTGGGAATTTAGGAATTAAAATATCATCAACTGAAAACTTTGATGCAGCAACAATTATTGATGTAATGTGGAATGAAATTAGTAATATTGAAGTAGGTTTAGATATTAATTTAGGTCAAGGAAATAATGTTGCTGATATTAGAAAGGTTTTAAGATTTAATAAGTTAAGTGGTTATGAAACGGCCTTAATAACAGTTGAAAATCATGGTTTAGATTTGAACTTAAACTATTGGGGAGAAACAATCGATATTAATAAATTTGAAAATGTTAATAATAGTGAGCTGGCGGCTTTCTATGCCAATAGTGAAGATGTATTAACTGAAGAAGATTATAATCCAAGAGTTCCGGTTAAAATTGAAATCACTAATAAAATAGATGAGATAGAAGTTGGTGTTGAGTATACAATTGAGTATGTAATTTATCCAAGGGAATTAAGTGATAATACAGTTAGTTGGCGCTACTCAAATACGCCAGTAATTGAAGCTAATGGAGCAACAATTAAAGGTCTTGAATCATGGGATGTATTAATTACATTAAGAGCAAGAGATAATGCAAATGTGTACGATTCGTTTATGTTGTCAATAACAACAGATCCATACTTAGAATTCGTTCCGGTTAATCGCACATATTCTGACTTTTATGTTGGCAATACTTTCCAATTAAATGTCAATGTTGTACCTTATCAAATAAGAGATGAAAAAGTAATTTATGAAACTTCAGATGAGAATATTGCAACAATTAGTGAAACTGGTTTAGTCTCATTAGTAGGCGCAGGTCCAGTAACAATTGATGTTTATTTAGAAATGGACAATACGCTTAGACAAGAATTTAAGTTTGTAGTGTTTGATGAACTTGATATGAATGATCCGTTTGACTATGCGATAAGTACGATGGTCAATTATTCTATTTTCCGTAGTTGGAATGTTTATGGTGTGAATTTTGATTATACAGCTGAATACTTAGATAGTGTTTCAAAATTGTTAATTGGCGATATTGAAATTGATTTATCAATGATGATTCCTGGTGAATGTCCACAAATAAGACCAGGTTCAGCAGCGCCGAGATTAAAGCCGAACTTACCGGATGAGCAGATTTATAATCCTGAGTATGTTCAATATGTAGTTGTTCATGAAACTGCAAACACAGATGTTGGCGGTGGTGCATTATGGCATGCTAATTATTTGATGAATGGTTATTTAAATGGAACAGATAGATATGCTTCATGGCATTATACAGTTGACGATAAAAAAATATATCAACATATTCCGTTAGAAGAAGTTGCATATCATGCTGGTGACGGAAGCACTGTTGCAGGTAGTCCATGGCGCGATGGAAACCAAGGCGGTATTGGTGGTGGAAACAGAAACGGTATCGGTATTGAAACAAGTGTTGCACATGGTGATAATATAATGAGCATCTGGCATAGAACTGCAAGACTTTCTGCAAAACTATCAAAACAATTTAACTTACCAGCCAATGATCATATGGGTAATGTTAAGTTCCACCAGGACTTCTCAGGAAAGGTTTGTCCGCAATCAATGATTAATGCAGGCTTAACTGGATATTTCTATGATTTAGTTGAGAAAGAATACTACAGAGAGTACAATTTCCCAGGTTTAATGTTAAGTATTAATTCTCATAACACTGAATATTTAACTAATGATGGAAGATTAAATAAAGTTCCATATAAAGCCGTGACGGTTAGTTATGATTTGACCATTACATACAATGGAGAAAGTAGAACACATACTTTATATGTTTACATTCCGGGACTAATAAAATAGTTTTATTAAGTGAAACTTGTGTATTTGTCGTATTATCTTGACAGCGTTTACAAAAAAGGGTAAAATTAATTAGTACGGAAGTGTTTTCATAAGCAATATTATTATATAAATAATAAGAGTGCGAGAAAGTGGAACAAAAAACAACTTGATTATATTGTCAGCATTTCGGTAATCTATGTAGTATAATAACTATGTAGTTAAAATAAGAGAAAAACACAAAAATAAAAAGGAGAGTGAATCAGAAAATGAAATTTAGAAGAATATTCATTTTTGCATTATTGGTAGCAACTACTATGCTATTAGCCGCTTGTGGAGGCAAAAAAGCAAAAGTAGGTCCTGCGGTTATCAATAACACAGGTCAAAAAGACGTTACACTTCGTTTAGGTATGTCTTTTGATGAATTAGCAGGAATTTCAGCAACAGACGCTGTTGCAGGAGATGTAACTAGTAAAATTCAAATAGAAGGTACTGTTGATACTAATGTAGCAGGTACTTACCGTTTAACTTACAAAGTTACTGGAACAGATGGTGTTGAATTTGTTTACGAAAGAGATATTAAAGTTGCAGCGGTAGTAATTAATGGGCTTGAAGATCGTAAAGTAAGTCAAGGCTCTACAGTTAATTTAACATCAGGAGTTACTGTTGTAGATCCGATTCTTGGAACGTTATATGCTCATAACGCTGAACATTTAGCACAGTATTTCACAATTACTGGCGAAGTTAATACAGATGTTGCTGGTGATTATGAAGTAGTTTATGTAATAACTATTGGTGATTTTACAACTACAATCGTAAGAACATTCCACGTTGTTAAAGAAGCAACAATTAATGTTCCTGGTGGTGGTGACGAAGAACAATTAGAATATGGTTCAAACTTTGACCCTAAACTAAATGTATCTGCAGTAATGCCAATCGAATGGGAAAAACCACTCCAAGCAACAGATGAAAATGGAGAACCAATATTTGATGAACAAGGCAAACCAGTTTATGTTCAAGAAGAAGATGAAGAAGGAAATCCAGTATTTGATGAAGAAGGAAATCCTGTTTATGTTAAAGAATTAGATGATGATGGAAATCCAATCATCGTGTATGGCACTAGAACTGTAGATGCTGAAAATATTGCAGTTATTGGAAGTGTAAATACACAAAAAACTGGCACATATACTTTAACTTACAAAATCATTGACCCAGAAAATCCATTAGAGTATTTAAAAGATGGAGAAGGAAATGATGTTGTTGCAACAAGAACAATTAAAGTCTATATCAAAGTAGAAATTAGAGGTATTGCACCTTTAACTGTTACTATTGATTCAGAATTTAGTAATATGGTTCAAGGTATGGAAGGTGTTACAGGTTATGATACTATCAAAGGTAATGTTACATCTGATATTCAAGTTATTGGTACAGTAAACACTGCTAGACTTGGAGAGTACACGTTAACATATTTATTAGTTGGTTCTGAAGGTGTTACTGATCAGAAAACAAGAAAAGTTACAGTTGTTCCTCCAGTCGCAGGATTACAAGAAATCGTATTTATGTCTGGAGACCTTAGAGAACATGACCCATTCCACGCTGAATTTACAGGTACTGAAGCAGAAAGAAGACAAGAATTACATATAGCAGCAGAAGAAACATTTAATGTTAAAATTACTTATAAACAGTATCCAGATAACGCAGCTTGGGGTCCAGATAGAATTAGTGCTATTATTCAAGCAAGTACTGCTGGAACACCATTAGCGGATGTATTCTACCACGTTACAACAGACTGGTTAGGACAATTAGCAGGTGGAGGCGGTATCGCGCCAATTAACAATTATCTTGGTGAAGGTAAACCGGGTGAAAAGATTAATCAAAAGATTATTGATGCTGGAACATTGGGAGCAAATAGTTATGGGTTCTCAACTGGAGCATTAACTGTTGAATCTGGCTTATATTTCAACGTAGACTTGTTAAATGAGTTAGGTATTCCTAACCCTGCAGGATTATACTATAATGAAGGCGTAGATGTTGGTGCAAACTGGCGTTGGTCAGACTTTAAAGAGTGGGCAATGGCTGCTCAAGCTCAGTTAAACACTAAAGGTGAAGACTATTATGCCTTAGGTGGAGCATTAGCTTACTACGGAGAAAATATGGTACCATTAAATGGCGGAAGTTACTTAGATTTAAGCACAGGGACAGTTCATTTTGCTGATGAACCAGCAATGCAAACATATGACTTTATCCGTGAACTATTCGTAGAAAACTTATTTGAACCTAATAGAGCTTATGACCAAGGTTCTGCTGAATGGCAAGCTGGTAAAGTATTAATGCACCCAGGAGACTTATGGTTTGTTAAAGCTCCTAATAGATGGGGTAACTTAGGATTTGAATTAGGATTTGTTCCTTATCCTATGTCAGATACTTATGAAGGTGAATATTTATCACCAATTTATGGTACATCTGTAGCATACTTAGCTGCTGGTCACTCTGCTGAGAGAAGAGAATTAGCGTTTAAAGTATGGAGTGCAGTTCAAATTTGGGAAACTGAAGGAATTACTCCAGAAGAAGGATTTAGAAATACACTAATGACAAGATTTGAAGATGAACTATATGTTAATGCTTATATGACTATCTATGATAAAGCTTATGTTGAGTTCTTAAACTCTATCGGTGTTGGCTCGTATAGCCCTAACAGCTTAAAGTTAGCACTTAACGTAGGTATTCGTGATGGTGAACAAAGAAGTGCTGTAGAAAGTATTGTCGGTGTATATGAAACTATGCTAGGACAATTTATTGCCGGCAACTAACACACTTTAAGACATAAAATTTAAAATACCCCCTTTTTGACGAACTAAAAAGGGGGTAATATTTAAAAAAAGGAGTGATCGCAATTAAAAAATTTTGGATAATACTCATTTCACTAGTGGGTTTATTTTTCCTTTATGGAATAGTTGATGCTATAGTTAAAGCGGTTCACACGGACTACTTAAAGTACAATAAAGTTAGTAGGGAGATTGATACTACAACATTTGAAGAAAGTTCTGATTATCATAACTATAAAAACAGTTTTCCTGAAGATTACCCACAAACTGATAAATTTGGAGTAAAAGGCGAAGAATATGTCGCTATAGAAGGAAATCATGAAATATTGGCAAGTTATGAAGGAATGAACAACGTTCTTTTAACTGATGAGTCTGGTTCAGTTACTTATGAGATAGAAGTAAGTGAGGCGGGTTTTTATCGTGTATTAGTAACGTACTTTCCATATGTTGGCGAGCAAGCAGACGCTATTAAAGGAAAGAGTTCAAACATTGAAAGAAGATTTTTACTTAAAGATGATGAAGATGGAGAATTTAAAGTTCCGTTTGAGTCTGCAGACAACATCGTGTTTAGACGTTTATGGGGTTCAGAAGGCAACATCATCAAAGACATCCACGGTAATGATATTAGACCAAGACAAATAGAACTACCTGATTGGAATGAAGCGTATTTAAGAGATGCTAGTGGTCATATCGTTGAACCATTTGAAATTTATTTTAAAGAAGGCATAAATACGATTAAAATAGAATCATTAAGAGAGCCTATGGTTATAGGTAAAATTGAATTAGAAAGCATTAAAGTTTTAAAGAACTATGAACAAATGGAAGCATACTATCAAGAAAAAGGTTATCAAGCCGCAAGTAAGTCTTTAGAAATTTATCAGGCTGAAAAACCGGTGAATACAACTTCACCAACTTTATATCCTTTAAATGATAGAACAAGTTCTTTAACAATGCCAAATCACCCAAGCAAACAAATCTTAAACTCAATTGGTGGTAATAACTGGAGGTTGAGCGGAGATAGAATTACTTGGGATTTTATAGTTCCTGAAGATGGTCTTTATGAAATAACTTTAAGAGTTAAACAGAAGACGGCAGCAGGAATGACTGTGGCAAGAAATATATTTATTGATAATGAGATTCCATTTAAAGAAATGGAAAACTATGAGTTTGTTCGGCATGGAGATTGGCGTCTACAAACTCTTGGTACAACTAAAAAACCTTATCAATTTTATTTTGAAGAAGGTAAACATACTATCTCTATGGAAGTTAGTTTAGGTAAGTATGGTATATTAATTTCCGAAATTAACAATGCAATTAATAACTTAAGTGAGATCTACCGAGAAATTATTATTTATACTGGTGCTGAACCAGATGAATTCCGTGACTATGGATTAACAACAAGAATTCCTAATTTATTGGAAAGATTTGAAACGGAAAAACAAAGATTAGAAGACACTAGACAAGCATTAATTGACATTTCAGGTACTAAGAGTGAAAAAACAGGTATTTTAGATACTGTATTAATTCAATTAAAAGACTTTTTAAAGAAACCAAGTGAAATCCATAAAAAGCTATTAAGATTTGAAAATAATATTGCCTCGTTAGGTACATTGGTTATATTATTAGACCAACAACCACTAGAAATTGACTATTTTGTTGTTGCATCACCATGCGCTAAATTAATGCGTGGTAGAGAAAACACATTTGAGAGCATGTGGAATGGAATTAAATCATTCTTCGCATCTTTTTATGTTAATTATGCATCTGTTGGTATGACAAGTAGAGAAAAAGTTACAACAATTGATGTTTGGTTATCGGTTGGTCAAGACCAAGCAAACATTTTAAGAAGATTAATTAACGAAACATTTACACCTGAGCATAACATTCAGGTTAACTTAAAGTTGGTTAGTGGTGCTGCATTACTACCAGCGACATTAGCAGGCCAAGGGCCAGACATTGCGTTAGGTGTTGGTTCAGCTGTCCCTGTTGACTATGCGATGAGAGATGCAGCATATGATTTAACTTTATTCCCTGACTTTGAAGAAGTTAGTACAAGATTTAGTGAAAGTGGTTTAACACCGTTTAGATATTTAGATAGTATATATGCGCTACCTGAGACGGAAATGTTTTTGGTAATGTTTTATCGTACAGATATTTTTGAAGAGTTAGGCTTTGAAGTTCCACAAACTTGGCAAGATGTAAATACATTAGTTCCAGACTTGCAAAACTATAATTTAGACTTTTATATGCCATTACCAACAAGTGTTGGCGTAATGTCGCTTCCACCTAACCCAGTTTTCGCTACGATGTTTTATCAAAGAGATGGCGATTTCTATTTAGGTGAAGGTAATGATTATGGTAAAGAGAGTGGATTCGCATCAGGTTTAGGTCCAGAAGTATTTGAAGAATGGACGAGATTTTATACAGATTATTCATTTGTCTTAGAAGCAAACTTCGCAAACAGATTTAGAAGTGGACAAATGCCAATCGGTTTAGCGTACTATAACACTTATAATACACTAGCGGTATTCGCGCCTGAGATTAGAGGTAAATGGGACTTTGCGTTAGTTCCGGGAACTAAAGAAGGCGAAACAATTAGAAGGGAAACTGTTTCAGCAGCTTCGGCATCAATGATGTTAAAGCATACTAAACATCCAGAAGAAGCATGGAAGTTTTTGAAATGGTGGACATCAACAGAAACACAAGTGAGATTTGGTCGTGAGATGGAAGGTATTTTAGGAGCAGCGGCAAGATATCCAACTGCCAACAAAGAAGCAATGCAACAGCTTCCTTGGACAACTAAAGAATATAGCATTCTCCTAGAACAATGGCAGTGGACAAAGGGAATACCTAACGTTCCAGGTTCATATATGACGGGTCGTCACTTAGATAACGCACTTAGAAAAGTTATTAATGATAGAAGTAATCCACGAGAAACAATTTATGATTATGTCCAAATTATTAATCAGGAATTGAGTAAAAAACGTCGTGAGTTTGGTTTAGAGTAGGAGAATAGATATGGAACAGAAAGATGTAGCAGTAAAAAATCCACAAGTTAAACCAAAAGATAGAACTAGATGGCAGCAGTTTTTACATGATGTGAAACAGTCAAGACATTTATACGTTTTAATGATTCCTTATGCCTTACTATTTCTTTTGTTTACTGTTGTCCCAGTATTTATGAGTTTGGGTATTTCATTTACTTATTATAACTTGCTTCAAAAGCCGACATTTATTGGTTTTGATAACTATTTAAAGTTGTTTTTAGAAGATGATGTTTTTATTATCTCACTTAAAAACACTTTAATCTTAGCGATAGTTACAGGCCCAGTTAGTTATATTTTGGCGTTTGTTTTTGCGTGGTTAATTAATGAATTACCTAAACATTTAAAATCAATAATGACTTTAATATTTTATGCACCAAGTATTAGTGGTAACGCCTTTTTAATGTGGTTAATCATTTTCTCAGGTGATGCACACGGATACTTAAACGGATTTTTATTAAAATATGGAATGATAGATAGCCCGATAATTTGGTTAAAAACAGAACAATATGTCTTACCGGTTTTAATTATTGTTCAGTTGTGGCTAAGTTTAGGGGTGAGTTTCTTAGCGTTTATTGCCGGACTTAAGAATGTTGATAAGACACTGTATGAAGCCGGAGCGATTGATGGTATTCAAAACCGCTGGCAAGAGTTATGGTATATCACCTTGCCACAGATGAAGCCACAATTACTCTTTGGTGCTGTTATGCAAATCACTTCGAGTTTGGCAATTGCCGAGATATCCATTAGTTTAGTGGGATTCCCATCGGTCAACTATGCCGGACACACCATAGTTACCCACTTGATGGATTTCGGGACAATCCAGTTCGACTTAGGATATGCAAGTGCGATAGCCACTGTCCTATTCTTGATTATGGTTGGCGCTAACTTGCTTGTCCGTAAGGGTCTAAGAAGGATAGGTGATTAATAGTGACACGTACAAAGAAATTAAAGAAGTCAACTAAACAAAACATATTCACTAAAAAGAGAAAATTAAACAGATCCTTAGTCGGAGACTTAGTATTATTTTTGATGTTATTAGGATTTGGTTTTTTCAGTGCTTTTCCGCTGATTATGACAGTCTCAAACGCGTTTAAGCCGTTGGATGAACTTTTCTTATTCCCACCTAAGTTGCTTCCAAGAAACTTAACTACGGAAAACTTTAGGTCATTATCAGAATTAATGAGTCAGTCATGGATACCATTTTCAAGATATTTCTTTAACACAATATTTAATACGGTTGTTGGAACTATTGGACACGTTATATTAGCATCAATGTGTGCTTATCCGCTTGCGAAACATAAGTTTCCGGGCAGAAAGTTATTCTTTACAATTGTTGTATACTCATTGATGTTTGCTCCACAGGTTACTTCAACACCAAACTATATTATTATGGCAAGAATTGGCTTAATCGATACACCATGGGCAATTATTTTACCAGCTGTCGGTTCAAGTTTAGGATTATATTTGATGAAGCAGTTTATGGAACAAGTTCCAGATGACTTAATTGAATCTGCAACAATTGATGGTGCGAGTGAATATCGTATTTTCGGGCAAATAGTAATGCCACTAGTTAAACCAGCATGGATTACACTAATAATATTACTATTCCAAAGATTATGGGCAAACACAGGTGGTACTTTCATTTATAGTGAGGAATTAAAACCTGTTTCTTATGCGCTATCGCAAATTGCACAAGGTTCTATTGAAAGGGCCGGTACAATTGCGGCAGTGAGTTTCGTAATGATGATTGTCCCAGTAACGATGTTCATACTATCACAATCACAGATTCTAGAAACATTCCAGACATCAGGAATGAAGTAGGTGATATGATGAAGAAGAAAGTATGGTTACTACTAATAAGTTTATCGTTAATACCATTTTTAATGGGATCAACTTATAACTATTCATTTTATGGTAATGTTATTCATTCATCACCAGGATTTGTTTATGAAGCAGACTTTCACAGTAAATCACTGGGGATTAATTTAAAATCGCCTGAATATTTTGCAGTATATGATGATACAATCTATGCTGTTGATTCAGGAATTAATGCACTTATAATCATTGATGAAGATTTTAATCTTGTTGATTCAATGACCGTTTTCCCATTTGCAGAGGGAGTTAATCCTCTAGATTACGAGTTTAAAGATGGTTCGTTTGTGGTTGAATCGGATCAAATAACAGGATTAACTTTAAACAAACCAGAGGGCATTGATGTTAAAGATTTAGGAATATATATCGCAGATACTGATAATAATAGAATTATTAGACTAAATCATAGTTATGAAATAGTAGATGTGTACTCAACTCCAGAAGACCCTGTTTTTGAAACAACATCTTTTCAACCTAGAAGAGTTACGGTTGATGTAACAGGTAGAATGTATGTTATTGCTAAAAACATTTTTGAAGGTATTGTCGAGTTATCAAAAGATGGAAAATTTAATCGCTATGTTGGAGTTAACCCAATTAAATTAACAGCTTGGGAAATATTTACTAGAAGATTTATGACAGAAGCACAAAAGAAAAAGTTAAGAAAATATTTACCAACAACATTTACTAGCATAATGATTAATGAAGATTCATTTATGTATGCAACAGCTAAAGCTAGAAATATGAACGCTGAAAATACAATTCAGTTAATTAACCCTAAAGGTATAGATGTACTTAATAGAAATGGTTATTTTAGACCGATGGGTGATGTTCAGTTTTTAAGAAGCAGACATGTAGCAGTTGATCATGGCCCAAGTGAATTAGAAGATATTGCATATACAGATTCAGGAATCTATAGTGTATTAGACCAAAAACGCTCGCGCATCTTTACATATGATAGCGAAGGGAACTTGTTATTTATTGATGGTAGTGCGGGAGCTCAAAGAGATAAAATCACTCAAGGTGTAGCGTTAAATTATTTCAAAGGTGATTTAATTGTTTTAGATAGAATTAAACAAACATTTATTGTTTATCGTTTAAGCGAGTTTGGTAATTTAGTTGCTAGAGCAGTGGATTTAGAAGCTCATGGTAAGTTTGCTGAGGCGTCTGAATATTGGGCAGAAATCTTAACTAAGAACTCTAACTACGAGATTGCTTATAACGGAATTGGTAGAGCTCATTTAAGAAATGGTGAATATAAAAAAGCATTAGAAAACTTTAAGTTAGGACACGATACTTATTACTATTCTAAAGCTTACAAAGAATATAGAAACAACATATTAAGAGATAACTTTACTTATATTATGATTGGTGCCGGCGCATTGATTGTTTTAATGGTTGGTAGATCAATCTATAAGAAACGTAAGAGAGGGGAGTCGTTACTGTATGAAGATTAAATTAGCTATGCAAAAGTTTTGGTATAACTTTATTAGATTTCCTAAATACGTTCTTTTTCATCCGTTTGACGGCTATGATGAGTTAAAGAGAGAGAAGAAGGGGAAAGTTTCTGTTGCAGTAATATTTATGCTTTTATTTATTTTACTGCGCATATATACATATTTAGGTGAAGGGTTTGTAATAAATCCGCGTAATCCACTTGCACTCAATACTTTTGATGAGTTCTTTTCAGTGGCCTTACTAATATTTTTATTTACTGTTGGTAATTGGAGTATTACAACATTACTTGAAGGTAAAGGAACATATAGAGAAATCTTTATTGTTACAGGATATTCATTATTCCCTGTTGTTATTATTGGGTTCCCAGCAGTATTTATTTCTAATTATTTAACACTAGATGAAATAGGATTATACAGTCTTGCAATGAGTGCGGCTTATTTCTTGACTGGTGTAATGTTATTTATGGGAATACTAAATATTCACGAGTACGGATTATTAAAGACTATCTTTACGTTTATATTAACAGTGGTCGCTATGGCTTTCATGGCGTTTTTAGGTTTGTTGTTCTTTGACTTAATTCAACAATTCTTATCGTTCGTTAAGTCTGTTTATCAAGAACTACGGCTTAGATATTAGGTTGAGGTGACAGTATGAAAAGTAAGAAAACGAAAAAAATTACAATTAGACTATCTATTATTGCTGTTTTAGTTATAGCAATTTTAGTGTATTTCTTTGCGTTTAACCTCAAAGCTGTAAGAGTTGATGCTAGTGAAGATTTGATTAAGTTTTCAAAAGAAGGCTTTATTGATGCAATGGGATTAAATAATACAAACAAACTAGTTGCATACAATACAAATTTTGAGTTATATCTTGATGAAACTACATCTTATTTTAAAGTTATTGATAAAAGAAACGGCGAGGTTTGGGAGTCAAACCCAAGTATTGAAGATCCGTGGGAGTTAGATGATAATAAAATTCTTACACCTGCAGCTAGAAACAACCAAAGAGCAACCATTTCATTACAATATATAAAAGTTGGGGGAACGCGTGTAGATGCTAACAACTATCGTTATAGTATTTATCACCCAGAAACGATTATTGACCCTGAAGGATATAGATCTTTCAAGATTAAATATATTGAAAATGGATTTCAAGTTTTATATGAGATTTCTGATAGAGAAATAGACCACTTATGGTTTCCTAAGTTTATTCCAAAAGAGGATGTTGATAATCCTGAAAAATATAGTGCCCTTGATGCGTTTTATATTAGGAGCGAATTTAACTTAGATAGAGAACGTAATCTTTATTTCCTTGTTGATAGTAAGTATGGAAATAGTATGTCAAAACTCTTTAAGAAGAGATTGTTCCAAATCTTTTATAATCCAGATGGTTCACCAAAAGAAAGTTTGGGTTATACACGTGAAAGAGTTATTGAAATCAACGAAGAGTATGGTTATTATGATGCAACTGCACAATTAGAATTAGAAATAGGTGTTCAAGTTAACTTAACAAAAGATGGATTTGAAACATCTATCATTAGAGATTCATTAGTTGATACGAAAGATTTTAGAATTGCGAGTATTACACTTTATCCTTTATTAGGTACTGCAATTTCTCAACATGCTGATAAAACACCAACAGAAGGACAAATTATTATTCCTGATGGAAATGGTGCAGTTATTGATTTTAACAATAACAAGGAAAACTATTCACCATATAGAAAGAGATTATATGGTCATGATATAGCTTTACTACCACTTAAAGAACCAGAAGAACAAGAACAAATTCTCGTTCCTGTTTATGGTATGATTAAAGAAAATGGTGGGTTTGCGGCTATTATTACAAAAGGTGATGCGCAAGCGAGCATTACTGCCGATACATCTAATAGGGTAGATTCATATAATAAAATTTATCCAACGATGCATTTTAGAGAAAATGAGCTTATTACATTAGGTACAGGTTATGTCACTCACTCGCTTAACTTATGGACTACAAAAATGGTTAAGAGTGATTTAACTGTCTCTTATAAGTTATTAACAGGTGATGATAATAATTATGTTGGAGTTGCTAATGCATATAGAGATTATTTAATTGAAAATGAAGGTTTCCAAAAAGTGGAAAAAGAATTTTCTAATTTAATGGTAGAATTTGTAGGGGCGTATGATGAACGAACATATTTTTTAGGTCTACCTTATAATCAAATAAAAACAATGACAACATTTAAAGAAGCCTTAAAAATTACCCAAGAGTATAAAGAATTAGGTATTGATTTAGATGTTATTTATCGTGGAGCGTTAAAAGATGGACTTAGAAATGGAATCCAAACTAAAGCGCAAATCGAGAAAAAACTTGGTGGGGCAAACGGATATAAGAAATTAGAAAAAGAATTAGCACTATTAGAAAGCAATTTATATCTTCAAACTAATATGGCTCGTGCTAGAAGTTTTAAAAAAATATTTGATGAATATCGTTATGCGGCTTCAAGATTAAATGGTTCTCATGCGTTTTATTATACATATCATAAGCCGACAGGCGTTCCTTATAATGAAACACTAGAACAGAGATCTAAAGATGACTATATTATTAACCCGGCTTATTATCAATCAATCTTTAATAGGTTCCAAAAAGGATTAGTTACAGATAATATTGCTCATTTAGATATTGGAAGAATTTTAACAGGACATTATAAAAAGGGTAATCAATTATATCGTCAAGATGCGTTAAACATTCAAAAAGAATTATTGAAGAATGCTAAACAAAATCAACTTGTTTATTCACCGTTGGGTTTCGCGTTTCCGTATATTGAATATGCTGCTGATTTACCAACAGGTGCAACGCAATATCCGATACTTGATGACCAAATACCATTATTACAATTAATACTTGCAGGTTATGTTCCTTATTCATCATTAAGTTTTAATTTAAATACATCAAGAAGTCACGAGTATAATTTCTTAAAGCTAATTGAAACGGGTTCAAGATTAAAGTATACACTTTCTTATGATGATCCTCGCAAGTTAATTAATACAGAATATAATGAGTTTATGTCAACATATTATCACCATTGGACAGAAATTATTTCTGACCAAATGGCTGAATTAAATAGCATTAAATTATATGAAGGACATTTAGTTAACCACGAAAGAATAGCGAGAAACGTATATAAAGTTACTTATTCACACGGCTTAGAAGTATGCGTTAACTATAATTTAACAAATGTAGTTGTTGATGGGGTTACTATTAATAGCCTTGATTATGCAGTAATAAAGGAGGCTTAAGATGGAAAACGTAAATATAATTCATAATGATAGCCTTAGGCCAACACAAAGAAAAGAAAATAAAGAAATAATCCTTAAAAAGATTAAAGAAGATGTGGCTATTTATGAGCAAGAGATTGAAAAAATAAGAAAAGAAGCTCATAATGAAGTTCTTTTATTGCGTCCTAATGGAAATGAGATTATTAGTGTTGAAGAAAAATATGATAATGAGATTCTTAAATTAAAAGAAGAACTCAATCTTTTAACTGAGACTTATAATCAAACTTATTTAAAAACAACTTTACCATTATATTTACATGATAAAGCATTAAATGAAATCAATGATGAATATAAAAAGGCAGAAAAGAAAATAATTGATGACATTAAAAAAAGAGAAAGAGCTGTTAATGCCAAGACAGTTAATAGACCACAAAGAGAATTTGAAAAAGAATTAAAAGAATTAGAAACTAAAAATAAGTTTAGAAGAAAAGAAATTAAGAAGTCTTCTAATTTAGGTAAACTTGCGATTGCTGAAGAGTTAGAGTTTTTAAAAGAAGCACATCAAAAAAATATTGATGAGTTAACTTTAAAATATAAAGAAAGTATTAAACAAGCAGAATTAACAATATTAACTAAAGAAGATATTAAACCTGAACTCTTAAAATTAAAAGAAGAGCAAGATGCAAGAGTTTTAGTTGTAGCAGAAAAAAGAGATAATAAAATTAATAAACTTGTTGTACCTGATAAAGAGGGTATTAATAGTGTTGTAAAAGAACTTACTAGAGAGTACAAAGAAAACAAAAAAGAACTTAAAGTTAAGATTAAAGCACTCTTGAAAGACAAAAAAGCAGCAGTGGCGAATATTCCTAAAGTTGAACTTACAGTAGAAGAAGAAAAGGCTATTAAAGTTGAAACTAAGAAAATTAAAAAAGAAGAAAAACATGCTGTAGTTAAAGTTAAACAAGAAATTAAGAAGATTCGCGGGTATAGACCAAGAAGACTTACTTATAATCGTAGAAAAGTATTGTTTGGTTTATTCTTTGTTGCACCATGGATTGTTGGATTTGGTTTGCTTTTCGTATATCCGTTTATCCAATCATTTTATTATAGCTTCTTTGAACTTACACCAGTTCCTGGGGCAATAGAGTTAAAGTTTGTTGGACTTGATAACTATATTTACGCTTTCCAAGAACATGTTTGGAATGATACAAGTTTTAAGATTGAGTTACTAAACACTTTACAAGAATCGTTAATTAACTTACTTGTATTAGTTATCTTTAGTTTGTTTATTGCGGTTCTTTTAAACCATGAGTTTAGAGGCAGAGCAATTATAAGAGCGATTTTCTTTATTCCAGTTATTTTAAACTCCAGTGCGGTTTCAATTGCCTTAGCACAAGGCGGAACATTAACTGATTTATTATTACAAGAAAGCGCAGTTGGTGTCTTTAACTTGGGTGATTATTTATTAGGAATGGGACTTGGAACAGGAATAATTAACTTCGTTGTAGGTTTAATTGATAGAATCTATAACATTATTAGTTTATCTGGAGTACCAATTCTATTATTCTTAGCAGCAATTCAAAGTGTTCCTAAACATTTATATGAAGCTGCGACCATTGAGGGTGCGACAGGTTATGAGCAGTTTTGGTTGATTACTTTACCGAACGTTTCACCACATATAATTACAGTATCAATTTATGCGATTGTTGACACATTCTTAACATCAAGCGTTTCGACAATTATTACATACGAGTTTAACAGACAGAAATGGGGCTTATCATCAGCGATGAGCTGGGTTTATGTTGGTTTAATTATTGTAATACTCTTGACACTAGCAATCTTTGCTAAAATATTTAAAATAGGAGAATCACATTATGAAAGAGAAAAATAGTTTAGCACTAAAAGCAAGTCAAGTTAAAGAATTTATTCAAGGAAGAATCGAAGAGTTTAAGAGTCCTGCTGCTAAGTTTAGAAGACGTAGAAAGTATGGAAGATTTTTTAGCAGTTTTTTTAGATACTTATTATTACTGGGATTATGTTTCGTAATTATCTTCCCAACTATCCAACAAATCTTACAAGCTTTAAGAGCACCAGAAGATATCAATAAACCTTCAGTTGTTTGGATTCCAGATGTTTGGAGTATTGAAAACATTAAAATAGCGCTTATTGTTTTAAATTATTGGAAAGCTTTAGCAAACACAATTAAGGTTAGTTTAGTTTCAATGGTTTTACAATTAGTCGCAACATCACTAGCAGGCTATGCGTTTGCGAGATTAAGATTTAAAGGTTCTAACATCTTATTTATTGGAGTAATTTTGACAATTATTATTCCACCGCAAGCCTTATCCTTAACAAGATATTTATATTTTAGAAACTTAGGTTTAATTCAAAAAGAAATATCACTTTATATGATGAATGCTTTAGGTATGGGTATTAGAAGCGGAATCTTCATCTTCATTTTTAGACAGTTCTTTAGAGGGCTACCAACTGAGTTAGAAGAATCTGCACAAATTGACGGAGCTGGAGTCTTTAGAACATTTTGGTCTGTTATGCTGCCTAACGCAAGAGGAGCATTAGTTACGGTTGCGCTCTTTAGTTTCGTTTGGGCTTGGAACGACTCATACTATGTCGGTTTACTACAAATATCAACTGCGGAACTCCCATTATTAACGATGAGGTTAATTAATGCTTCAGAAGGAATGTATGCGGCACTTAGTTATGCTGGATTACTTCACTTAATCGGTGATGAGGTTTGGAATAACCCACTATTCTTGCAGATGATTACGAATGTTTGTGCGTTATTAATGATGTTACCATTATTAATTGGTTATTTATTCGTTCAAAGAGGATTCGTTGAGTCGATTGAAAGAACAGGAATTGTCGGTTAGCGATGCATGATAAACCTTTTTTACGCACATTAAATATAATTGCGGATTGGATTATAAGAATAGTTGTTTTAAATGTATTTATGGTTGTTCTGACTATTCCAATAGTGACTTTTTATGCAGGCTATAAAGCAGCATATAGTTTATTTGTAGATTATACAGAAGATAAAACTACACCGCTTTTTAGAGGGTTTTGGGAAAATCTTAAAAAAGACTTTTGGCGTGATGTTGGTGTAGGAGCATTATTTTTAATATTACTAGCTGTTGGCGTTTTAGGAGCATACAATTATTTAAGGATGCTTCAAAATGACGAAGGCAATGTAATGTACACTTTAGGCTTTTTAATAACAGCAGGCTTTTCATTATTGTTCATAATGACAATGATTTATTCTGTTACAGTATTATATATTGCACCTGAAATAAGTCTTAAAAACTTATTTAAAGTGTCTTTGGTTGTTACAGGCAAATATTTCTTTAGATCAATAGTAGTAATCATAATAACCATTGCACCGGTGTTTTTAATGATAAGCCCAATGTTGATGCCGATATTTGTTTTTGTGGGGCTTTCAGTACCGCTAGTTTTAAATGTATTATTGATGAGAAAACCAAGAAGATTTTTAAGAGGAGAGAATAAAAGTGTTTAAATATGGAATAGAAAACTTAAATAAACATTTAGATTTATTTAAAGGAAAAAGAGTGGGTTTACTGACTAACCCGTCTGGAACTGATCAAAACTTTAGAGCGACAGTAGATATTTTAAATGAACATACAAACCTAACCGCACTTTTTTCACCAGAACATGGACTTAGAGGAAATCTTCAAGATGGAGATGTAATTCATAATTATGTTGATGAAGAAACTGGAATTATGGTTTATTCATTATACGGTCAACACCGTAAACCAACTAAAGAAATGTTAGAAGATGTAGATATTATTTGTTATGACATTCAAGATGTTGGTGCAAGATTTTATACATATATTTATAGTTTGGCTCATACAATGGAAGCTGCAAAAGAACATGGCAAAAAAGTAGTTGTATTTGACAGACCTAACCCAGTAGGACCGGAAGTAGAAGGGAACATATTAAACTTAAAATATCGTTCATTTATTGGCTATTATGAAATCCCGCAAAGATATGGTTTAACTGTTGGAGAGTTAGCGCATTTATTTAATAATGAGTTTGGTATTAATTGTGACTTAGAAGTTATTAAAATGTCAGGTTATAAAAGAGATTCTACATGGTATGATTATAATTTGCCATTTATCCTACCTTCACCAAACTTACCAACAGTTGATTCACTATTTGTTTATTTAGCAACTTGTATCTTTGAAGGAACGAACGTTAGCGAGGGAAGAGGCACAACTAGGCCATTTTCAATTATCGGCGCACCTTGGTTTAAATCAAAAGAATTAGTTGAGATTTTTAGTAAAAAGATACCTCATGCTAAGTTTAAAACTTTATATTTTACACCTGTCTCAAGTAAGCATAAAGGTGTTATGTGTTCGGGTGTTGAAATATATGTAACAGACTATAAAAAGTTTGAACCAGTGATTGCTGGAATGATTATGTTAAAAGAAATAGAAAAGTTACATGAAGAGTTTAGTTATAACCCGCCATGGACTGAGTTTGGCAATAGAATGATTGACTTAAATGTTGGCGATGATTTTATTAGAGAAAACACTCTTACTATTGATGAGATAAAAGCAAAGTTTGCTAAAGATAAAAAAGAGTTTTTGAAAATCAAGGAGAAGTATCACCTATATGATTAAAGATTTAAAAAACATGTCTTTGGATGAAAAAATAGGCCAGCTGTTTGTAGTAGGTTTTAATGGAACACACTATACAGAAAAACTTGATGAGTTAATTAATAAATATAAGTTTGGCAATATTATTTTATTCACAAGAAACATCAGTTCAATGGAAGATCTTTTTAATTTAAACAAAGAAATCCAAAAGAACATGATGGAAAAGTTAAACACTCCAGCTTTTATTTGTATTGATCAAGAAGGCGGAATGGTTACAAGATTGTTTAAAGGAGCAACTATCTTTCCTGGTGCGATGACATTAAGTGCAACAGGAGATATTAACAATGCTTATTTAAATGGTTTATATATGGCTGAAGAAATGGACGCTTTAGGCTTAAATGTTAACTTTGCACCAGTATTAGATGTTAATACAAACCCTTTAAATCCAGGTATTGGTGTAAGAAGTTATAGTGATAACCAGAAAGTTGCTGCAGAGTACGGCAAAAAGTTTATTGAAGGTATACAAACAAAAGTGTTCGCAACGGCTAAACACTTCCCAGGCAAAGGTGATGCTGCGGTTGATGCACATTTAGGATTGCCGGTAGTTGAACATGATTTAGAAAGATTAGAAAAAGTTGAGTTTGTACCATTCAAAGAGGCAATAGACGCTAATGTTAAGGGTGTTATGACAAGCCATGCTATTTATCCAGTTTTAAATAAAGATTATCCTGCGACACTTGCAAAAGAAGTTTTAATAGATTTATTAAGAAATAAATATAAGTTTAAAGGTTTAGTTTTCACTGATGGAATGGAAATGCAAGCTATCGATGATAAATATGGGGCAGCTAAGTCAGCCGTGACCGCAGTTTTAGCGGGGGCTGATTTGTTACTATATTGTCATTATGAAGAACAACAAATAGCAGCATTTAATTATGTTAAAGAAGCAGTTTTAGAGGGAACTATCCCAATGGAAGTTTTAGATGATAGAGTTAAAAGAATTTTAAAACATAAAAAAGAAATCAGTTTGAAATATTTAGAAAAATCTTTTGATGAGATTAAAGAAAGAATCAACAAAGAAGAACATCAAAACTTCGCTAAAGAAGTTATTAACAATGCACTGACCTTAGTTAAAGGTGAAAGATTTAATAAAAAAGATAAAACACTATTTATTATTCAAAAACCAAAAGCTTTAACTTTAGTTGAAGAAGCTTCTGGAGAAGATAGTGCAGTTATTAAATTAGAGAAAGCATTGCCTGAATATAAGTTTATAGTTAGTGATGTTAATCCTAATAAAGAAGAAATATTGAAATTGGTTAGTGAAAGTTGTTATTACAATCAAGTTATTCTTACAACTTATAACTCTAATATGTATGAAGGACAAGTTGAACTTATTAAAACTTTTCTTAAAACTAAAAAAGAGTTGCATGTTATTTCACTAAGAAACCCATATGACTTACATTTAGTGCCGGAAATAGAAAACTATGTTTGTCTATATGAATATACTAGCAATTCAGTAAATGCTTTAATTAGTTATTTAAAAGGTAATTTAGAACCGCAAGGAAAATTACCAGTTAAAATATAATTGTAGAGGGAGATGTTAATGAAGAAAACGGTAAAAGATTTAACTTTAGATGAAAAAATCGGTCAGTTGATCGTTTTTGGTTTTCCAGAAGACGAATATAGCGAAAGAATAGATGGTCTAATTAAAGAATATAAGTTAGGAAATATTTTACTTTTCACAAGAAATATTACATCACCTGAAAAATTATTTAATTTAAACCAAAATATTCAAAAAGCAATGATGAAATATATTGGTATACCAGCGTTCATTACGGCGGATCAAGAAGGTGGAATGGTTACAAGACTTTATAATGGTGCAACCGTCTTTCCTGGAGCGATGACATTAAGTGCTACAAATAACCCAGAAAATGCCTATTTATCTGGTTTATATATGGCAAAAGAATTAGATGCTTTAGGAATTAATGTTAATTTCGCGCCTGTATTAGATGTTAATAATAACCCACTTAATCCTGTAATCGGTGTAAGAAGTTTTGGTGATACAGCAGAGAGAGTTAGTTTATATGCTAATAACTTTATTAAGGGTATGCAAACAAAAGTTATTGCAACAGGCAAACACTTTCCGGGGCATGGTGATACTAATGTGGACTCACACTTAGATTTGCCGCGTGTTAATTTTGAAATGGATAGATTAAAGGAAGTTGAACTTGCGCCGTTTGAAAAGGCAATTAATGATGATTTAAAAGCAATTATGAGCGCTCACATCGTTTATAAACACTTAACAAACGGAATGCCAGCAACACTTTCTAAAGAAGCCTTGACAGACTTGCTAAGAGAAAAGATGGGTTTTGAAGGGTTAATTTTTACAGATGGAATGGAAATGAAAGCTATCTTAAATAAATATGGAGCTATTGAATCATCTGTACCAGCAGTCTTAGCAGGAGCAAACTTACTATTATATTGTCACCATGAAGAACAACAAATCGGTGCAGTAAAAGAACTTAAAAAGGCTGTATTAGATGGGACTATTTCTATGGAAGTATTAGATGAGAGAGTAGAGAGAGTTTTAAAGTTTAAAAAAGATTTAAATTTAAGTATTCTTACAAATAAATTTGGAGATGTTAAAGATATAGTTGGAAACAAAAAGCATTTAGATTTTGCTCAACAAGCAGTTAATGATGCGTTAACACTTGTTAAAGGGGAAGTATACAAAGAAAAAGGCAAAACATTATTTATCGGCCAACTTCCAATTTCAACTAGTGGCGCAGACCATACTGATGGTGAACATAGTACGATTGGTATTTTAAGAAAGCATCTACCAAATATGGATTATCAATTAGCGAGTTTAAATCCAACAAAAGAAGAAATTAAAGAATTAGAAGCACTAGCTTCAAAATATGATCAAGTGATTTTAACTACATATAATTCAAATGTATACTTACAACAAGTAGAACTTGTAAAAATACTAAATAAATTAAAGGCGGAATTACATGTTATTTCACTAAGAAATCCTTATGATCATTATTTAGTGCCAGAAATTAAAAATTATGTTTGTCTATATGAATACACACAAAATTCTATCAATACTCTAAAAGAATATCTTTTGGGGAAAATAAAACCAAAAGGAGTGTTACCATTATATGTATGATTACATTATCGGAATCGACGGCGGCGGAACAAAAACATTAGGAGTAGTTTATGACTATGAAGGAAATGAACTAAAGAGAATTCAAGTTGGATTTTCTAATTTTAGTGTTAATGTTGAAAAGTCAAAGAAAACAATTATGGAACTAATTATGAAGTTAGTTTCAGGTATCGGAAAAGAAAAGAAAGTCTTTATTCAAATGGGTGTTGCAGGCGCATCAAGATTAAGCGATACTGCAGATTTCCTAAGAGAAATTGAAGAGCAATTTGACTGCAAAGCTAGTTTAGATGTAGATGCTACAATTGGCTTATATGCAATTGAAAAAACAAGAGATGAATCTTTAATTATGGCAATCGGTGGAACAGGTTCAGTTATTATGATTGAACATGAAAATGAAATTAATCGTTTAGGCGGTTGGGGTCATATTTTAGGAGATGGTGGCTCTGCTTATCATTTTGTTATAGCGGCGTTAAAGCAACTAATTGATGAATATGAAACTAAATCATCATTTTCTGTTATGTCTGAGAGATTAATTAAAGTAATCGGTTTAAAAAACCCTAAACAATTAGTAGAATATGTTTATAATACTGATAAAAGTACTCTTGCTCAATTATCTTTAGAAATTCAAGATGTCTCTAATCGTGATCCAAAAGTAAAAGAACTTTTAATTGCTGAAGGTAAACTTTTAGCTGAACAAATCATTAAAGCATATAAAGTATATGTGAAAAAAGGTCCAGTTGTGGTAGCATTACGTGGATCATTTGCGTTAAAGGCTTTATATGTAAATGAAACAATTTTAGCAGAGGTTAATAAAGCAATACCTAATGTTCGCTTTGATTTATATGGTAGAGAACCAGTTTATGGAGCTTACGTTTTAGCGAAAAAGAAAATTGAAGGAGACTTATAAGTGGCAAAGAAACAAGTAGATATTTCGAAAATTAGTACTGAGCAAAGAAATCCACGCACAAAAAATATAGATACATTACCAACAATTGAAATGTTGCGTCTTTTTAATAACGAAGATAAACTAGTCCCATTAGCAATCGAAAAAGAATTAGATAAAATTGCCTTAGTTGTTGATGCGGTTACTGAAGTTTTTAGAAACGGCGGGAGACTGTTTTATGTTGGTGCTGGAACAAGTGGTAGAATTGGTGTTTTAGATGCTAGTGAATGTCCACCAACGTTTGGTGTTAGCCCAAAGATGGTTGTTGGGTTAATTGCTGGTGGAGATAAGGCGTTAAGAGATGCGTTAGAAGGTTCTGAAGATTCGGAAGAAGCGGCAGTTGTTGACTTAAAAGCACAAAATTTAACAAATAAAGATTTTGTTGTTGGAATTACAGCGAGTGGAAGAACACCATATGCAGTATCGGCAGTTAGATATGCAAATGAAATCGGTGCTCAAACAGCGTGTGTAACAACTTCTGAAAATTCGTTAATTGCAAGCGTTGCTAAATATAAGATAGAAGCAATCACAGGTCCTGAACCACTAACAGGTTCAACAAGAATGAAATCAGGAACAGCACAAAAGTTAATTTTAAATATGATTTCAACTGGGGCAATGACTAAATTAGGTAAGGTTTATGAAAACCTAATGATTGATGTTCAAATGTCAAATGAAAAATTAGTAAGTAGAGCGATTGGAATTGTAAAAGATGTTACAGGAGTTAGTAATGAAGTTGCGCAAAAATATGTTGAAAAATATAAATCAGTTAAATATGCGATTTTTGCGATAATGTCAAAAGAAGAAGATATAAATAAAATAGAAGAAATACTAGATGTTAAACATAAAGGAAATGTTAGAGAAGCTTTAAAGGGTGTGAAATAATGAGTTTTTATAAATCTTTAGATCAATTAGCTGAACTTGCTGTAAAAGTTGGTGCTAATGTTCAAAAAGGTCAAACAGTTGTTTTAAGAAGTAATACAGAGTCAAGAGTTTTGGCAAGAAAAATTGTTGAAAAAGCTTATGAACAAGGAGCTAAAAAAGTAATTGTTGATTGGTCAGATGAACAAGTAAGTCGTCAAGCATATTTAAATATGGATGATGAAACACTTCAAGAAGTGCCTGAATATTCAGTTAATAGAGCTAAATATTACGTCGATAATAATGCTTGTTTTATTAATATTACTTCGCCAATGCCAGGATTATTCAAAGATGTTGATTCAAACAAGGTTCAACTAGCAAGTAGAGCAGCACAACAAAAGATGGGTTTCTTAAGAGAATATACTATGGGTAATCAAGGTCAGTGGACAATTGTTGGTGCAGCTAACAAGGTGTGGGCAAAAAAAGTATTTCCAGAAATGCGTCAAAAAGATGCAATTAATGCGTTATGGAAAGCAATCTTTGATGCAACAAGAATTGACCCTGAAAAAGATATTCAAAAAGTATGGAATGAACATAATAGTAATTTAAGAAAGTACTCAACATTATTAAATAAATACAACTTTAAAACATTGCATTTTAAAAATAGTTTAGGAACTGATTTAACTATTGGGCTAGTTGAAGATCATATTTGGGTTGCTGGTGGCGAAACTGCGGCAAATGGAGTATATTTTAATCCTAACTTACCAACTGAAGAAGCATTTACAATGCCTCATAAGTTTATGACAGAAGGTAAAGTTGTTGCAACAAAACCTTTACATTATAATGGTAAATTAATTGAAGACTTTTGGTTAAGATTTGAAAAAGGTAAAGTTGTTGAGTTTGATGCAGCAAAAGAAAAAGAAGCATTAGCATCAATTATTAACTTTGACGAAAATGCAAGTTATATTGGCGAGATTGCGCTAATATCTCACGATTCACCAATTAGCAATAGTAATGTTTTATTTTATAATACATTATTTGATGAAAACGCAAGTTGTCATATAGCGTTGGGTAGAGCGTATCCAATGAATATTAAAGGTGGTATTGGAGCACCTATTGAAGATTTAGAAAAGAAAGGTTATAACAACTCTTTAACTCATGTTGACTTTATGTTTGGTTCAAGTGATTTAGAGATAGTCGGTATAACACAAGACGGTAAAGAAGTACAAGTGTTTAAAAAAGGAAACTTTGTTATTACAGAATAATTAAGAGACTATAAAAGAGAGTGAAAAGTTTTCCTAATCACTCTTTTTTTAACGAAACAAATATTGTTGGAGGCAACTATGAAATATATTTTAGCAATAGATCAAGGAACGACAAGCACAAGAGCAATTATCTTTGATAAAGAATCAAATTTGATAAAAATGGCTAGTAAAGAAATCACACAACATTATCCTAAGCCAGGTTGGGTTGAGCATAATCCAAAGGAAATAGTTAATAGTGTTTTATATGTCGTTAAAGAAGTTTTAAAAGAAACTAAGTTAACATTAAGAGACATTGAAGCGGTCGGAATTACTAACCAAAGAGAAACAACTATAGTTTGGGATAAAGGCACAGGTAAGCCAATTTACAACGCAGTGGTTTGGCAATCACGCCAGACAACCGATATTTGTAACGACTTAATAAATAAGGGTTATAAAGAATTATTTAAATCAAAAACAGGTTTATTAATTGATGCGTATTTTTCGGCAACAAAAATTAAATGGATTTTAGATAATGTGCCAGGTGCTAGAAGTAAAGCGAACAACAATGAACTTTTATTTGGAACAGTTGACACATGGTTAATTTATAATTTAACAGATAGAAAAGTTCATGCAACAGATCACACAAATGCTTCGCGAACAATGCTATACAATATTCATGAATTAAAGTGGGATGAAGAGTTATGTGCTATTTTAGATATCCCAGTAGAAATGCTACCTGAAGTTAAATCAAGTTCAGAAGTTTATGGTTATACATCTAAAAAACTCTTTGGTTATGAAGTGCCAATTTCCGGTGTTGCAGGCGACCAACAAGCATCACTCTTTGGTCAAACATGTTTTGAAAAAGGTTCTGTAAAAAATACTTATGGAACTGGCTGCTTTATGTTGATGAATACAGGTGATGTGCCGGTTAATTCAGAAAACGGATTACTAACAACTATCGCTTGGAAAATAGATAACAAAATAACATATGCATTAGAAGGTAGTGTCTTCGTTGGTGGTTCAGCAGTTCAGTGGTTAAGAGATGGACTTAGATTAATTAAGTCAGCTGATGAAACCGAAGGAAGAGCTAAGAAATTAGCATCTAATGATGGTGTTTATGTAGTACCATCATTTGTAGGGCTCGGTACACCATACTGGGACTCTGATTCTAGAGGCGCAATGTTCGGTTTAACTAAAGGTACAACAAAGGAACATCTTGTAAGAGCTGTGCTAGAAGCTATTTGTTATCAGTCCATGGATGTTTTAAGAGCGATGGAAGAAGATATAAAAACACCAATCAAATCTTTTAAGGTAGATGGTGGTGCGACAGTAAATGATTTTTTAATGCAGTTTCAAGCAGATATTTTGAATCTTACCGTTGAACAACCAAAGATATTAGAAACGACAGCGCTTGGAGCAGCCTACTTAGCAGGGCTTGCTATAGGCTATTGGAAGGATCAAGGCGAAATTAAAAAGTCTTGGCAACTTAAAAAAAGATATGAGCCACAGATGGACGAATCTTTAAGAAACAAATATATTGAAGGTTGGAAGATGGCTGTTAAAGCAACAAGAGCCTTTAAAGTAAAAAGCTAATATATAGGCTTATTGGACTTATGACTTTAAAAAAGGTATAATTATTTAGAATAAATAATATTTATAAGAAAAGGGATGATTATGAAAAGAACTATAAAGATGATTTATACTGGCGAAAAGATTAAAGGCCAAGGAGTACTATCAGCAACTAAAGAACAAATTAATCTTATCGAGACTAAGGCTGACGAACATTTTAATGTGTTAGTAAATAAAAGGGGGAAACATGACATTTTACATTTACACACAGTTAATCCAAAGAGTTATTTCGGAGCTAAATATTCTAAAAAACCTGTAGTTACTCATGTTCACTTTTTACCTGATACATTAGAAGGATCAATTAAACTACCAAGATTATTTATGGGAATGTTTAAAAAATATGTATTGAGTATTTATCGTAATAGCGACCATATAGTTGTAGTAAACCCATCATTTATTGAAGAGTTAGTTAAGTTCAACATAAAAGAAGAAAGAATTACATATATACCTAACTTCGTTAATGAAAAAGTCTTTTATAAGTATGATAAAGCAAGAAGAAATGAAGTTAGAAAAGAATTTAATGTTAAAGAAGATGAATTTGTTGTAGTTGGTGTTGGTCAAGTTCAACAAAGAAAAGGTGTAGTTGATTTTGTTGAAACAGCTAAACGACTACCACATGTTAGATTTATTTGGGCTGGAGGATTCTCGTTTGGTAAAATAACAGATGGTTATAAAGAATTAAAAGAAATTATGGATAATCCGCCTAAAAATGTTGAGTTTGTAGGCATTCTTGATAGAGAAAAAATGACAGACTTTTATAACATGTCAGATTTATTATTTATGCCATCATTTAATGAGTTATTTCCAATGGCAATATTAGAGTCATGCAGTTGCGAAAATCCAATCTTTGTTAGAGACTTAAAACTATTTGAACCTGTTTTATTAGATGGTTATTATAGAGCAAGCGATGTAGATGGCTTTGTAGAAACAATTGATAAGTTAAGTAAAGATAAAGATTACTACAACATAGCAGTAAGACACGCTTTAAGCGTTAAAGAATTTTACTCAAGAGAAAATGTTAAAAATCTTTGGATAGATTACTATAATGGTTTATCATTAATAAGAAGAAAGAAACAAGCAAAGATCGATAAAAAGAATGCAAAGAAGCAAGCAAAAATCGATAAAAAGAACGCAAGAAAAAAGAAACAAGAAAAATAAAGTTGAAGAAGCAAGAAAAAAAGGGGAAAGTTTATGAATAAACTTGCAAAGAAAATTAATTTATATGTATTTATTAAAAGAACAATCATCAGTCTTTTTGTTTACGCGTTTTTAGTTATTGTATTATTGATTCCTGCTAAAGAGTATGATGAAATTATTTTAAGATACATCTTAATAGGAGTGGCAAGCTTTTTAACGCTGCTTGCATTAATATACAATTTCATTTTACCTTTCTATGTTTATAAAAAACATGGCTATTTGATTAGTGAAGAAGAGATTGTTATTGAGACAGGGGTTTTGTTTAGACAACAAGTGAATGTTCCAATTAAGAGAATTCAACACATTGAAAAACGTCAAGGACCAATTCAAATATTAATGAAACAAGCAACAGTTGTTATAGTTACTGCAGGGTCTTTGACTAATATTATTGGCTTAGAAAATGAACAAGCAAATGAAGTTGTTGCAAGCATTCAAGAAAAGCTAAACAGCTATTTAAATTTAGATGAGAAATTAAAGGATGAATAAATATCATATCACTAAGAAAAACTACATATCTAGAGTTCTTACAACAGTGGTGTGTTCAATAATTATACCATTTATATATGTTGCTGTTATTGCTTCTCTAGAAGAGGAACAAGGACTTAATCTACAAAACACATATACTTTCGTAGGATTTATCTTGTCGGGCGTTATACCATTAATACTAGGTTTAGTTTTTGGTTGGATTTTGATGCGTAGACGTGTTTTTTATGATGATGGAAATAGTTTTGTGGTTGAGTCAGGGCTCATCAATAAAAAACAACGCAAGATTCCTTATGAAAATATAAATATGATTGCGGTTAAAAGAAGTTTATTAGATAGAATAATAGGAATTAGTACAATTGAAATAGAAACAGATACAACTGCATCACCGCATCCAGAAGGAAAATTAGCACTAGAAAAAGATTATGCGTTAGCATTAAAAGAATATTTAGAAAATAAAAAGAACAATAAAGATTTAGTGCTTCCTAATCCAGAGGAGTTTGATAGTATAGAAATAAAAGAAGAAAATGTTATTTATGCTGCCTCAGGTAAAGAATTATTTTTGTTTGGTATATTAAGACCTGGTTATTTAGCAACTATTGTTGTTGCAACAATGTTTATTACATCTTCTATGCAAGTGGCATATTATTTTGAAGATAATGAATTTACTTTCATTCAAGCAATATTATTAACAATTGCTGCTATAGTTGTTATTTTAGCGCTGATAACCTTTCTTTTCGGATTAGCAACTTATATGACATTTTATCAGTACAAGTTAAAGTTAAAAGATGATTTTATTGAATATGAATATGGATTATTTAGCAAGAAGTATTTTAAATTTAAGAAAGATAGAATTAATGCTCTTTATTTAAGACAATCTATCGGTTTAAGACTCTTTGATAAATATAGTTTAGAATCATCAATTATTGGTATAGGTGAATTTAACCAACAAGATCAAAATGATAATTCGAATTACGAGAGTAAATATATTTTACCAATTGCAAATTATGATAAAACATTAGAAGTATTAAAAATTTTAGATGCTGAAAGGCTAATTACAGATACATTTGTTGGTCCGACAAGATTAAGAAAAACTAATTTTATTTTCTTGCCATTAATATTACCGACAATAGCATTACCTTTTATTGCCATAATGTTTTTAATAGCTAAATCTACATATTTAATAATAGTCCTCAATTTAATAATTGGCTATATCATATTAGTAGACGCATTAGATAAACGAATGAATAATCATGGCTATGATATAACTAAGGATTTAATAATTAGAACTGGTTCGTATACCATAGTTAGAAGTTTAATAAGAAGGAATAAAATCCAAAATACAGCATATACGCAACACCCATTTCACCAACTTATGAAGATCGGCAATATTAGTTTTCATTATAGAAAGTTACTAGGAACAAAAAAACTATATGGGTATACAAAAGAAGAATTTGTGGAAATTAAGAAAATAGTTTAGAAAATAGGCTCTTTCAATGCGTAATTATATGTGTGAAATAGACATGTTATATATGAAATAACAAATGTTTTACATTGTATTAAAACATTAAAACAACTTGTTTAATTTATGTTGATAATATATAATATTGTTAAATAAATTGGGAGGCAGGGATAAAAATGTGTTTTTTCAGAAGAAAAAAGAAAGACAAAAAAGTTAAAGAAGAAAAAAAGGTAGAGAAAAAGGTTGAAGAAAAACCAGCAGAACCTAAAAAAGAAACAGTTGCAGCAAAACCAGCTGCTCAAGAAAAAGTAGAGAAAAAAGAAGCAGCTAAGCCAGCAGCAAAACCTGCAGCGAAACCAGCAGCGAAGCCAGCGGCAAAAGCAGAAGCAAAACCAGCATCAGAAGTTAAGGATATTTATCATGTTTTATTAAATAATGATGAAAAAAATCCTAACTACAAAAGATGGCGCGTTAGAAAACAAGGTTCAAGAATGACAATTCAACACTTTGATACACAAGCAGAAGCAATTAAATTTGCTGAAGATCTTGCTAAGAAAGCAGACGGCAGTATTGTGATTCATAAGAAGGATGGAAAAATCAGAAAACAAAACTACTAGTATTTGTTTAACTTTTTTAGATAATACAACGGACTAAATTGTCCGTTGTATTTTGAAATAAAATAATGGGGGAAAAATGAGAAAACATTTAGCAATAATTGGCGCTATAATTACTTTTTTGGTGAGTGCTATTAAACTAATGTTTTTAACGAGGGAAGCTTATTTGCTATCAATAGGCTTTTTAGTGTTATTTTCTATAATAGATTTTCTATTTATTATTGCCGCTGTTATTGTTTTTATAAGGATAATAAAAAAAGCAGAGTTTAGTGAATTAGATGAAGAAGAAATTTTTTCCTTTATTGCAATTTTAACTGGAGCATTAGTTGTATATTTCTTTGGGACAGAAATTAACATAGATAAAAATATAACAGTTGGACTTGTAGCAATTATTACAGGTTTGTTAGTGAAGAAATATACCGCAGAAGCAGTTTTAGGAGCTATTATTGGTGCAGGTTTATGTCAGTACACAGGATATTTTGGAATTATATTTATATCTGTGTTTGCAGGAATCTTTAATACACTTTTAAAAGAGGTTTTTGTCGGTATTGGTGGAAAATCAGGGACTATTGCTTTTGTTGGAGGCATAATTGTATTGATGTTTTTTGGAGAAGTTTTAGGTAATGGTTTACCAAAAGATAATATGCAATTATTGTTTATTTTATTAGTATCATTTATCGCTGCATTACTAACATTCATTTTAAATAATGATTTTAATTTAGGGCCGACAATTGCCTATGGAATAGTAATATTGTTAGGAAGTGTATATTTATTAATTCCTGCTACCAAAAGTTTAGAATTTAGTTCAATAATTTATGGTTCAGCGCTTTTAGGAATGTCTAATAAAAATCAAAAAGATGATTATTTTATTATGATAATTGCAAGTATAATTTTTAGTTTTTGTATTTTTGTAGGAACAAGTTTTATAAATATTGGTGGAAGAGTAGGATTGTTGGCACTTATTAGTGTCTTAACAGTTAAAGAACCATATTACCTAATAAAAAAACAATTTACAAGACCGTACAAAGAACCGGTTCAAATAGTTTAAATATGTTAAAATAGCGATATTAAAGGACTTTAAGTTTGCAAATAAACGCTTTATGATATAATGATAGTAAGTTTTTATTTTGTAATATAAAAAGAATTAAAGGAGCATGGTGAAAAGTTATGATTTTAGAAAAAGTAAAAGAAATAATTGCAGATGAATTAGGATTTGATATTGAAAAAATAACCTTAGAGACAAACATTCAAGATGATTTAGGCGCAGATTCATTGGATGCTGTAGAACTAATAATGTCTATTGAAGATGAGTTCGATATTATGATTCCTGATGATGCGGCGATGGAAGTTAAAACAGTCGCACAATTAGTAAAATTAATTGAAGCAGAAACAAATAAGGGTTAATCCCTTATTTTTTTAGAGTAAATATAAAAAAATATGTTATAATTGTTTTTGTATAGGAGAGATATTATGGCGTATGATTTTAAAACCATAGAGAAAAAATGGCAAAATTATTGGTTAGAAAATAAAACTTTCAAAACCGAAAAAGATAAAATTAAACCGAAATATTATGTGTTAAACATGTTTCCTTATCCAAGCGCGGACGGACTTCATGTTGGGCATATTGCATCTTATACTGCAACAGATATAATGAGCCGTTTCAAAAGAATGCAAGGGTATAATGTGCTTCATCCAATGGGATGGGATGCTTTTGGCTTGCCTGCAGAGCAATATGCATTACAAACTGGAAATGATCCAAGAGTCTTCACATATAAAAATATTGATAATTTTAAAAGACAAATTATTAGAGCTGGTTCAGGTATTGACTGGGATAGAGAGTTTGCGACAGCAGATGAAGATTTTTATAAATGGACTCAATGGATTTTTACAAAACTATTAGAAGCGGGATTGGCTGAACGAAGAGATGTTGAGGCTAATTTTTGCGAGGGTTTAGGAACAGTTTTAGCGAATGACGAAATCGAAATTGTTGATGGCAAAATGGTTTCTGAGCGCGGTGGATATCCGGTTGTTAAAAAGAAAATGCAACAATGGGTATTAAAAATAACTGAATATGCAGATAGACTTTTAAATGATTTAGAGTTACTTGATTGGCCACCTAACATTAAAGAAATGCAAAGAAACTGGATTGGTAGAAGTGAAGGTGCAGTTATTAAATTTGATGTTTATCAAATGGATCTTTCCTTTGAAGTGTTTACTACAAGAGCAGATACTTTATTTGGGGCAACTTATTGTGTATTAGCACCAGAACACCCGCTTGTATTAGAAATTACAACAGAAGATGAAAGAGACGAAGTTTTAAAATATATAGAAGCAACTAAGCAAAAAACAGATTTAGATAGAGGCGATTTAAGTAAGGAAAAGACCGGAGTATTTACTGGTGCCTTTGCGATAAATCCTGCTAATAATAAAAAGATTCCAATTTGGATTGCTGATTATGTTTTATATAATTATGGTACAGGTTCAGTTATGGCTGTTCCTGCTCATGACGAAAGAGATTATGAGTTTGCGAAAAAGCACGACTTAGATATTAAAGAAGTAGTCCAAGCAGATGAATTACCATATGTTGGTGATGGAATCCATATTAATAGTAACTATTTAAATGGTTTAAATAATGAAGAAGCAACTAATAAAGTTGTTGAAAGACTTCAAACTGAAAATAAAGCGAGAAAAGACATTACATATAGATTAAGAGATTGGGTCTTTTCACGTCAAAGATATTGGGGAGAACCATTTCCAGTATTAATTGACGAAGATGAAAAAATTTATCCGTTACCACTTGAAGAATTACCATTAACATTACCAAAAATGGATAATATTCGTCCTTCAGGGACAGGCGAATCACCGCTTGCCAATAATCATGATTGGCTATATGTAGAAAAAGATGGAAAAATGTATAAACGAGACACTAATACAATGCCGCAGCTTGCTGGCTCAAGTTGGTATTATATTGGTTATGTTTTAAAAACAATTTATGATTTTATTCCTTTGAATTCAGAAGATGCCAAAGCGGAATTAAAAGACTGGTTACCAGTGGATTTATATATTGGTGGAGCAGAACACGCTGTTGGGCATTTGTTGTATTCGAGATTTTGGCATAAGTTTTTATATGATTTAGGTATTGTTCATTCAAAAGAACCGTTTATAAAATTAGTAAATCAAGGCATGATTCTCGGTGAAGATAATCAAAAGATGAGTAAAAGCAGAGGGAATGTTCTTAGTCCAGATGTTATTTATGAATCACATGGTGCTGACACTTTAAGATTGTTTGAAATGTTCTTGGGACCTTTAACTGCTGATAAACCATGGCAAACCGATGCAATTGATGGTTCTAAACGCTTTTTAGATCGTGTTTGGAGAATGTATTATTTTCCGATAGAAGATGAAGTAGAAGAGTTAGAATACAGTTATAATTTCACAGTTAAAAAAGTTACTCAGGATTATGAGACATTAAGTTTTAATACAGCAATTAGTCAAATGATGACATTTGTTAATGATGTATATAAAGCGAAAAAGTTTTCACGTAATCAAGCAATAGGATTTCTAAAATTATTAAATCCTATTTGCCCACATATTACTGAGGAATTATATGCGACAGTCTTTAATAGAAAACATAGTATTGCCTATGAACAGTGGCCTACATATGATGAAAATAAACTTGTTTTAGAAGAGACAGAAATAGTCGTTCAAGTTAATGGTAAAACACGTGATAAAACAACGGTTAAGATGGATTTATCAGAAGATGAATTAAAAGAAAAAGCCCTGTCGTTAGGTAATGTCGTTAGACACACGTCAGGGAAACAAATAGTTAAGGTAATTGTTGTACCAAATAAACTTGTAAATATAGTTGTAAAAGGCTAGAACATTCTAGCCTTTTTCTATTATTACTACAAATGGTGGTTTGTTGTCTTTGTTAATTAATTCATACTTTGAAACACTAAAACTACTATTTAATTTGCCGACAAAGTCTAAAACAGCATCAGCCTCCATTTTGCCTTCTTGATGACCAGGATAACAAGTAATAATTATAAACTGGTTTTGTTTTAAATAAGAAGTAAGTGATTTTAAAGTTTTAAGAGTTGTTTTTTTGGTTGTTGTAATTTTTTTATCGCTATTCGGTAAGTAACCTAAATTAAAAACTATACATTTGAAATCTTTAATATAATTTAAGATGTTTTCGTGACTATCGTTTATAAGTTCATAATTAGATAGTCCTTTTTCTTTTAGTAAATTAGTTGTGTTAACAAGGGCTAACTCTTGAATATCAAAACCATATACAAACTTAGACAATTCTGCTAAAATCGCCGTATCATGCCCATTTCCAATTGTTGCATCAATAGTAATGTCATCTTTATTAATGTTTTCTTTTAAATAGCTTTGGACAAACTCTTGAATATGTTTTTTTCTCATATTTTAACCTCTTGTTTTAATTATGTGATATTAAATTAAAAATTTAATTTTTATTTTTGGCACGATTAAAGCATTTGCCAAAAACTGCGTTTTTCTTCTTACTCTTATTGTATCATAAATCAAATTTTGTGCTATAATTACATATAAGGAGTTTGCTAATGTTTAAAAGAATTTACACGAATTTATTTAAGCCATCAGAAATAGGAAAATACTTAAAAGATAAAGTAGGATATGTAATATTATATATTCTCTTTTTATCGTTAGTTGTAAATATTCCCTTAATTGTTGAGATTAGTTATACAAATACTAGAGAAGAAAACATTAGAGATGCTTTTACAGCTAATATAGCATTAGAAAAATTAGAATCACAAGTTGTTGATTATGAATATGTTGGTGAAAGTGTTGATCCTTTTTTAATTGGGAATTATATATATTTTGGAGCTAAGAGCAATAAAATTAAATATATGGGTTTTACTTTTATGTTAGAGGATAGCGAATTAGTTCTTTATGCCTCTACACACAAACTTAAGAGCTATTCTTATGTAGATTTAAGATTAGATAATATTGAACTTAATTTAAAAGACAAAACAGACAAAGAGAAAATGAAAGATGCGTTTAGCAGCATTTATAATGATTTTAAAACTATTTTGATAGTTGGTGAAAGTGTTGGACTTGTTATTGGGCTAGCGATTTTAGCAATATTGATAATTTTACTATTTGTCGGATTCTATTCTATGCAAACACCAAAACTATTAGTAAGATATAGATTTATTTTAATTAGTTATGCATCAACAATTTATTTTTTCACTGTATTATTAGAGAACTTATTTGGTTTTGGATTTTTTTCTATAATAGGAATAGTTATGATGATGCTTAACGCTAGAAAAGCATATATAAATACAATTGCAATGACATTAATGGTTAGAAAAGATTTTGAACCACAAGAAACTGAAGAGGATGTAAAGGATGAAGGCGATGGGGAAGGACAAGTTTAGTCTTTTTTTAGAACAAAACAATTTTAAAGATCCAATTCTTCAAAAAGCGACATTAAAAAAAGTTGTTGTTAATAAAACTAAAAAATGTTGGACTTTTTTTGTTGAATTTGATAATAGTCCATCGCTTAAGAGTTTAAAGTTGTTTGTTGAAATGTTAAACATTTATTTTGTAGATAAGCCTATTGTTGATAAAGTTGATTATTTCATATCATTTAATAATCAAACTTTATTAGATAATGAAATAATAGAGTACTATAAATGGTTGTTGAAAGGTCTAATTGAAAAGCAATCAAGTCATTGTGTATATGAAACTTATAAAACAGAATTTATAGATGGTAAAATTGTTTTACATATTGATAAACAATCAGTTAAAACAGCAAAAATTAAAAAACTAATGGACCCGCTTTTAAAGAAACACGGCTTAGATGTTGAAGTTGAATTAAAGGTTGATGAGACTTTATCAACTAGTGGCGATAAACTTCAACAAAAAAAATCTAAAGCACTAACTGAGATGCCGGTTTATCAAAGACGGATTGAAAAAGGAGAAAGTCAAACAGTTGCAACACGAACAAGAAGACGAGGTGGAACAGGTAAAGTTGAACCTATTAGCGCGATTCCTAAAACAAACCGTGATTTAGACATATATTTAAATACCAGTAATGATAAGTATATAACTATTGAAGGCGTTATTGTTGAGGTTGAAGTTAGAGCGCTTAAAAGTTCGCATCTATTGCAGATGATTATTGCTGATAAAGACGATGCAATTATTGTTAAACAGTTTTTAAATAGAGAAACTGATGTCATTGAAGCTAATAAATATGAAGTAGATTATTTAGTTAAAGTTTCAGGAGAAATTAATTACGATACATTTATTAAAGATGTAGTGATAATGGCTAGCTCGATTGAAACAATTGAAAAGATTGATAAGAAGGTAAGAAGAGATAGAGCAAAAGAAAAACGAGTAGAGTTTCATCTCCATACACAAATGAGCAATCTAGATGGTATAGGTAAGGTGAGAGATTATATCGACCAAGCGATAGATTGGGGTCACGAGGCGATTGCTTTTACTGACCACGAAGGATTATATGCTTTTCCTGAGATTGCTAAGTATAGTTTAGGTAAGGATATTAAACCAATTTATGGTGTTGAGTTAGAATATATAGATGAAGAGCAATTTAAGTTAGCATTTCACGACCAAGATATTGAGTTAAGAAAAGCAACATATGTTGTCTTTGACCTTGAAACAACAGGTCTTTCCTATACGCGCGATAAAATTATTGAAATAAGTGCTGTAAAAATTGAAAATATGAATATTGTTGATCAGTTTAATGCTTTTGTTAATCCAGAACAAAAACTTTCTGAGTTTACTATCGAACTTACATCTATAACAGATGAGATGTTAGCGGCCGCAAGAACTATTGAAGAAGTATTGCCTGAGTTTTTAGAGTTTATTGAGGGCTCTATTTTAGTTGCACACAATGTTAAGTTTGATTTAGGTTTCTTATACGAAAAAACAAGAAGTTTAGGATTAGAAGAAAAAGAATATCCTGCTATTGATACAATAAATATTGCAAGATATTTCTATTCTAATCAAATTAAAAGATTTAATTTAAAGAGCGTTGCAAGATTATTCCAAGTGAAACTTGAACAACACCATAGAGCAGAACATGACGCTCGTGCAACAGGCGAAATATTTTTAAGAATGCTTGTTGATTTATATAAAAAAGATGTGGTCCTACATAGTGATTTAAATAAATTAATTGATTTAAATGAGGCATGGAAGTGTGGTTTTACTAACCATATAGTTGTACTAGCTCAAAACCAAGAGGGTTATAAAAACTTATTTAAATTAGTTAGCGAAACATTAACGAACTATTATTATGATGGACCAAGACTTACTAAAGGAACTTTAAACAAATATAGAAAAGGGTTATTAGTAGGTAGTGCTTGTTATAAAGGCGATGTGTTTGAAAAAGCACTATATGATACAGATGAAGAGTTAGAAAAAGCAATGAAGATGTTTGATTACATTGAAGTTCAACCTCCAGCAGCTTATGAACATCTTGTATATGACCTTGGAGAAGACGGGAAATTCATAATTGAATCAGTCATCAGAAAAATAGTTTTAACGGCTCAAAAGTTAAATAAACTTGTTATTGCGACAGGTGATGTTCATTATTTAGATGAAGAAGATGCGCAATATAGAGAAATATATATTAATGCTAGACTTGTTGGCGGAGGACTACACGATTTAGCAAGATATAAGAAATCGCCAATTGTTCCTTTTTTAACGACCGATGAAATGCTTGAAAGATTTTCGTTTTTAGGAGAAAAAACAGCATATGAAATAGTTGTTGACAATACAAAGGCATTAAATAGTAAAATTGAAAAGATTGAAGCCTTCCCTGAAAGGTTATACTCTTTAAGTGATGATGTATTTGAAGAAGGGTTAGGGATTGAATCAATTAAACAAGTTGTTGAAGAAATGGTTTATGAGAACGCTCATAAATGGTATGGTAAACAACTTCATCCGATAGTGGAAAAAAGAATTGAAAAAGAATTAAAAGTTATTATTGATAATGAATATGCACCAATATATTATATATCCTATTTGTTAGTAAAAAGATCTAAAGAAGATGGTTATTTAGTTGGTTCAAGAGGATCTGTTGGTTCAAGTTTTGTAGCAACATTAATGGAGATAACAGAAGTTAACCCGCTTAAACCACACTATAGATGCAAGAATGGTTGTATAACAATTTTTGCTGAGGATCAAAAAGAAATGAATGGTTATGAACTATCATCAGTTGAAAAAGATTTTCAAAAGTATTTTGATGGTGTTTATTCAGGATATGATTTACCTAAAAAAACTTGTCCGATATGTAACGAAACATTAATAAAAGATGGACAAGATATTCCGTTTGAAACATTCTTAGGTTTTACAGGAGAAAAAATACCTGATATAGATTTAAACTTTAGTGGCGACTATCAATCTAAGGCGCACAGCTATGTTAGAGAGTTGGTTGGCGAACAATATGCATTTAGAGCAGGAACAATTCAAACAGTTGCTGAAAGAAATGCAATAGGCTATGTTAAAGGTTATTTAGAGAAACAAGAAATCGAAGATGTTAGAGAAGCAAGAATTAAGTATTTAGCTAAAAGAATAGAAGGCGTAAAACGCTCAACTGGGCAACATCCCGGCGGTATTGTTGTAGTTCCAAACCACAAAGAAATCTTTGATGTAACGCCTGTTCAATATCCAGCAAATGATACATCTGCTGATTGGTACACAACACATTTTGATTACCATTCATTTGAGGCTAATTTATTAAAATTAGATGTATTAGGACATGATGATCCGACGGTCTTAAAGTTTTTAATGGACTATGTAGAAAAACACCCAAACGAGTTTCCGTTTAGTAAAGCAGAGGATATTCCTCTAGATGATAAAAAAGTTTATGGATTATTTAATAGTCCTAAATCAATTAATCTTACAGAACAACAATTAGAGACATCTGTACCTTCGTATGGACTACCAGAATTTGGGACGCCATTTGTTAGAGGAATGTTAGAGCAAACTAAACCAAATACGTTTGCTGGTCTTGTAAAGATATCAGGTTTGTCACATGGGACAGATGTTTGGTTAAGTAATGCTCGTGATTTAATTGCTGGCGATACTGAGTTTCCAAAAGTGTCTTTTGAAGAAATCATTGGATGTCGTGATGATATTATGGTTGATTTAATGACATTTGGGATGAGTGCCGCAAAAGCTTTTGAGATTATGGAATTTGTTAGAAGAGGTTCGCCTTCCAAAAACAAAACTAGATGGGAAGAGTACCAAGCAGAAATGCGAAGAAATAATGTTCCTGAATGGTATATTTGGAGTTGCGGACAAATTAAGTACATGTTCCCGAAAGCTCACGCAGCAGCATATGTATTGATGGCGGTAAGAATTGCTTGGTTTAAAGTACATAAACCGATAATATTTTATAGTTCGTTCTTTTCTATCCGCGCTACGCAGTTTGAACATGATACGATGGTTAGTGGTATAAACGGAATTAGAAATAGAATTAAGGAAATAGAAAAGAAAACTCCAAACCAACAAACAGAAAAAGAAGCTAACTTATTAATTACATTACAAGTAGCTTATGAAATGCATTTAAGAGGGTTTAAGTTTTTACCAGTTGACATTCATAAATCCTCAGCAACAAGATTTGAAATTGAAAATGGTAACGCTCTAAGAATGCCGTTTGCATCAATGGATGGTTTAGGGGTACAAGTAGCAACAGATATTGTTGAATCAAGAAACGAAAAACCGTTTAAAACAGTCAAAGATGTAAACGAAAGAACGAAAATTAACAAAACAGTCTTTGAAAATATGTCAAAATGTGGTGCATTTGACGATTTAATTGAGGAAGAAGACATATTAGAACAGGGACTCTTTGCACTTTAAAATAATATGCGATATAATAATAAGTAGGAGGAATGATGATTTATGGAAAATAAAAGAGGCAGTTCAAATCCAGTATTTGCCAAAATAGAAAGAGACATAGTAGATGTTCAAGGTTATGGTGCATCGTATAAAGGAATAACACTTAAAACATTACTTTTACTATTGTTAGTAGTTGTATCAGGTGTTGCAAGTTTATTATTACTTGTTAATTACCCTAATGTATTTATTGCATTATTCTTTGTTGCAATGATTTTAGGATTCATATCAGTAATGATAGCATCAGCAAGTCCAAGGTTGGCGCCAACATTTAGTATTATCTATGCACTATGCGAGGGAATGTGGTTAGGAACATTAACATTAATTGTTTCATTGGCGATTCCTGAATTTCCGGTTGCTTTTGTAGCAGTCTTAGTAACGCTTGGTATATTTGTAGCAATGTTAGTCTTATATTCGACTAAACTAGTTGTTGCAAGTTCAAGATTTAGACGTGTAATGTTTGGAATTTCGTTTTCGATAATAGCAGTATTTATCACAGTTGGCATTGTATCAATATTTGATAATGGTGCTTTATGGTATGCAATGTTTGGTAATGCTTATAGTCCACTAGTGCTCTTTATCACCTTGTTACTGATATTATATGGATCATTCATGTTAGTTATTAACTTTGATAATGCGAAAATGATAGTCTCTACAGGCGCAGATAAAAAATATGAATGGGCAGTTAGTTTAGGATTGCTTGTATCTATTATTTACATATATGTTCAAGTAATAAGATTAATTATTATAATATACGCTAGAACAAGAAGAGATTAAGAAAGTATAAAACAACTAAAAGACTATAACTAGTTTTGTTATAGTCTTTTTTAATTAGAATGGTTGAAGTTTTAGTAATTTATTTGTATAATAAGTAATAGATTTAATTATAATAATTCGCTATAAAAAAGGAAGTAGTAAATAAAAAATCTATTTTAAGAGAGACTATGGTTGGTGTAAATAGTTATTAGATATTTATTGAATTCGCCCTTTTAGAATTCGTGATTTGCTGCGTTAAAGCAAGTTGAGTGCCGTAACTTTTACGGAATTAAGGTGGTACCGCGGATTAATCGCCCTTAGATTTGCTAAGGGTTTATTTTGTTTTTAGGAGGTATGTTTAATGAATGAAAAATTAAACAAAATAGTAAGTGATGTTAAAGAACAGTTAGCACTTATTAAAGATGAAAACAGTTTTAGAAATTTAAAAAGTTCAGTCTTAGGCAAAAAAAGCGAAATCAACGACATGATGTCATCATTAAGAGATTTGCCTACAGAAGAAAGACCAAGAATGGGGCAGTTAATTAATGAGACAAAAACATTATTAAGTGAACTTTTTAATCTAAAAGATGAGGAATTAAAAAGCGTAGAATTAGAGAAAAAACTATCTGCAGAAACAATTGATGTAACTTTGCCAGGAATTAATGTTCCAAGTGGTTCAACACATCTACTTAAGAATGTTATTGAAGATTTTGAACAGTTTTTTATCGGTTTAGGTTATGAAGTTAAGGAAGGTCCGGAGGTTGAGTTTGATAACTACAACTTCGAAATGCTTAATATTGGGAAAGATCATCCTGCTAGAGCGATGCATGATACGTTTTATTTTAACGAAAATAAACTACTTAGAAGTCATACATCACCAGTTCAAATTAGAACTATGTTAAAAGCTAAGGGGAAGCCAATTAAAATTATTTGTCCAGGAAAAGTTTACCGTAGAGATGATGATGATCAATATCACAGCCATCAGTTTATGCAAATTGAAGGGTTGGTGATTGATGAAAACATTACTATGGGTGATTTAAACGGGACATTAAATGCGTTCATTAAGTATTTCTTTGGTGAAGAGAAAGAAATTAGATTAAGACCTTCATATTTCCCATTTACTGAACCATCTGTTGAAGTTGATGTGTTTGATGGCGAGGAGTATATTGAAATATTAGGGGCAGGAATGGTTCATCCTAACGTTTTAGAAATGGCGGGATATGATTCAACAAAGATGCAAGGCTTTGCGTTTGGAATTGGAGTTGAAAGATTAGCAATGCTCAAATATGAAGTTGATGACATTAGACGTTTTTATACAAATGATGTTCGCTTTTTAAATCAATTTAAAGGGGGAAGAAAGTAATGAAAGTCTCTTCAAATATGTTAAAAAGATATTTAAATAGAAACCTTACACAAGATGAATTATATAAATTAACAAATGAATATATAACTGAAGTTGAGTCGGTTAGCACATTACTTCAAGTAGAAAATCTTGTTGTAGGATATGTAAATAGTTGCATAAGACATCCAAACGCTGATAAACTTTCAGTTTGTCAAGTTGATTTAGGTACAGGTTCTTTAGAACAAATCGTTTGTGGTGCACCGAATGTTAGAGCTGATTCATATGTTATAGTTGCGAAAGTTGGTGCAGTTTTACCTGGCAACTTTGAAATAAAACCAGTTGAGATTAGAGGTGTAAAATCAAACGGAATGATTTGCTCGCTTGATGAACTTGGTTATGGTGAAAAACTTATTGCGCCAGAATATAAAGATGGAATTTATATGTTTGATGAACCACATGAAATTGGTTCAAATGCTGTTACTGCACTAGCGTTAGACCAAGTTTCATTAGAATTAGATGTAACGCCAAATAGATCTGATTTATTAAGCGTATTAGGTTTTGCTTATGATTTAGGTGCAGCAATTGATGAAAAAGTTGACTTTAAGGAGCCGGTTGTAAATGAGACAGGACCTAAAAACCCTTTAAAAGTTACCATTCTTGATGAAGGTTGCAGCAGATATTATGCAAGATATTTAGACAATATTAAAGTTAAACCATCACCTATTTGGATGCAGGCTGATTTAATTGCTTCAGGTGTTAGACCGATTAATAATGTTGTTGATATAACAAATTATGTGTTGATGGAGTTGGGAACACCATTACACGCTTTTGATGCGGATAAATTTAAAACACATGAGATTGTTGTCAAAGAGGCAAGAGATTTAGAAGAGGTAATGACGCTTGATGCCGATATAAGAATACTTAAAAAGGGCGATATCGTTATTTCTAACGGTATAGAACCGGTTGCGTTAGGTGGAGTTATGGGTCTTTTAAATACAATGGTAGACGACTCTACCACTAGGGTAATATTAGAGGCGGCCTCATTTGATCCAAAAAGAGTTAGAAACACTTCTCGCAGACTTGATTTAATTAGTGATTCAAGTTTAAGGTTTGAGCGCGGAATCGATGAAGTTAGAGTTAGAACAGCGATTAATAGAGCTGCTGAATTATTAATTAAATATGCTGATGCAAGAGTTTACGATGGTATTGCGTTTAGTGGTGGTTCATTCAAAAAACCAGAGATAATTAATATTACACCTGAAGAGATTAATAAAGTTTTAGGAACAACATTAACTAAGCAAGAAGTTAAAGATATTTTAAAAAGACTAAATATTATTGAAACAAAAGCGGATAGTTATTTAATTCCTACATATAGAAAAGATTTGACAATTCCTGCTGATTTAATTGAAGAGGTTGGTAGACTTTATGGGTATAACAATATTCCCTTTACAATGCCAAAAAGCAATAAAGCAGGTAGTTATTCACCTAAACAAACCTTTACTAATCAGATTAGAAAGAGATTTAAATATTTAGGATTTAATGAAGTTGTTAATTATAGTTTATGTGAACTTAAAGATATTCATTTATATCGAGATGAAGGTCCACAACCACTTAAACTTTTATATCCATTAAGAGATGATAGAACATATATGAGACATAGTTTATTAAATGGCTTAGTAGGAAATGTGGAATACCATTTATCTAGACAACATAGTGATTTAGCACTTTATGAAGTTGGAAATGTCTATTATGATGATGAAGAGCCACTTTATTTAGCGGCAATAATTAATGGTAATTATATTAATGGAGCATTTACAAAACAAACAATTAAAGGTAGTTTCTATTTAATTAAGGGTATTATAGAAGATTTATTAAAAGAATATAATGTTCAAGTTAAATACATAAAAGAGAGCGATATTAAAGGATTTCATCCGGGCGCATGTGCAAGAATAATGCTTAAGGATAAAACACTAGGCTTAGTTGGTAAAATTCACCCATCAATTTTAGATGATAGTTATGCGTTTGAGATTAATTTAGAGATGTTGTTTGGTGAAGTTAATGCACAAGAAAAATTTGCGGTTATCAGCAAATATCCTAGTATTTCAAGAGATTTAGCAATTGTTGTAGATAAGGGTTTAGAAGCTAGAAAGATTAAAGAGTTAATAACTCAAACAACAAAAGGCTATTTAACAAATTTAGAAGTGTTTGACCTTTATCAAGATGATAAAATTGGCGCTGATAAAGTATCGTTAGGATTTAGATTAACATTTAATAGTCCAGATAAAACATTGGAAAATGAAGATGTTGATAAGATAATGAAAAGCGTTATGTTTAGACTTGATAAAGAATTAAAGGCTGAAATAAGACAATAATTGAGGCGTAGCGCCTCTTTTATTTTCTGTTAATAAATAAATATAGTATAATATAATTGGTGGATAAGTGTGAAAAACATATATGATATAACATTTTCTGAGTTAGAAACATTCTTTCTAAACAATGGCGAGAAAAAATATCGTGCTAGTCAAACATTTTTGTGGTTATATGAAAAGCGAGTTAAATCTTTTCTCGAAATGAACAATTTAAATGATGAAAGCTTGAAACTTTTAACAGATAATTTTTCTTTTCCTATTTTAACGATGATTAATAAACAAGTTAGTGAAGATGGAACAGTAAAATATCTATATAAATTGAAAGATGGAAATTATATTGAAACTGTTATTATGCGTCAGAACTATGGGAATTCAATTTGCGTGACTTCGCAGGTCGGTTGCAATATGGGATGTAAGTTTTGCGCAAGCGGAAAACTAAAGAAAATTAGAGATTTAGAAGCTGGCGAAATGATTGCGCAAGTTATAGAAAGCGAAAGAGATTTTGCTGAAAAAATTAGTAATATAGTAGTGATGGGGATTGGCGAACCGTTTGACAATTATGATAATACTATGAGATTCATTAAAAATGCCAATCATCATAAAGGTTTAAACATTGGAGCAAGACATATAACGGCGTCAACATGCGGTTTAGTTCCGAAAATAAAAGAGTTTTCAGAAGAAAAACTTCAAGTAAATTTAGCGATTAGTTTACACGCTTCTAATGATAAACTTCGTGATGAGATAATGCCAATCAATCGAAAATATAAATTAAAAGATGTTGTTGATGCAATAAAATATTATATGACTAAATCTAATAGGCGAATTACGATTGAATATATTTTGTTAAAAGATATTAATGATCAAAAAGAACACGCTATTGAACTAGCGAATGTATTAAAAGGTTTAAATGTATATGTTAATTTAATACCTTATAATGAAATAGTTGAAGTTTCTTATAAAAAAAGTTCAACAGAAACATTAAAAAACTTTCAGCAAACATTGATAGATAATAAGATTAATGCAATATTTAGACAAGAATTAGGTAGTGATATTGATGCTGCCTGTGGGCAATTAAGAAGTAAAACAGTAAAAGGAGAGAGAGTTTGAGATTAGCGAGAATTATAAAACTTATTGGCGGACTATATACGATTCAAGATTTAAAGTCTGGTGAATTATTAGATGCTGTAGCGAGCGGGAAATTAAGATTTGTAAGAGTAGATGAATACTCACCTTTTAATGTTTCAGTTTCGCGAAGAACAAAAAAAGAGCCGCAAACCGTTCAAATTAGTCCTAAAGTAGGGGATATAGTTAGATATGATGATGAAGACGACAATAATCCAATTCAAGAAGTGTTTGAAAGAAAAAACGAACTTTTCCGTCCTGATATTGCAAACATAGATCAAATATTATTAATGTTTTCAGCGGTTTTGCCAGATTTGAGTTATATATTACTAGATAGATTTTTGGTAATTATGGAGCAAGCTAATATAAAACCGATAATAATTATTTCTAAAATTGATCTAATTAACGAAGAAGAGCATAATGAATTAGAAAGAAATATAATGTATTATAAGAAAATAGGATATGATGTTCACTTAGTAAACAATTTAGATGCTGAGACTTTAGAGGATTTAGAGGATGTCTTTAAAGACAAGGTTACTGCGGTAGCCGGCCAAACAGGGGTCGGTAAATCAACTCTTTTAAATTCACTAAGACCTGATTTAGAACTTAGAACTCAAGAACCAAGTAAAGCGCTAGGAAGGGGAAAACATACAACTAGACACACAGAACTGTTTTTATATAAAGGCGGATTAGTTGCTGATACTCCTGGCTTTTCCAAGTTAAGTTTTGGTAAAATAACAGAAACAGAATTGAAGGAATATTTTATTGAGTTTGGCCAGTATAGTTTGGGTTGTAAATTTAAAAATAGATGTTATCATATAAACGAACCAGATTGTAATGTTAAGAACAATGATGAGATTTTAGAATCAAGAAGAAATAACTATCAATTATTTTATAATGAAATTAAGGATAAAAAGGAGATTTATTAATGAAAGTAGCAACATCAATCTTAAATTGTGACTTTAATAAATTAGAAGAAGAAATTAAAAAAATCTCTACAAGTGATTATTTACACTTAGATGTTATGGATGGACATTTCGTTCCAAACATCTCTTTTGGCTATCCAGTGCTTAAAAATTTAAAAAATATAACAAATATATCGCTTGATTCACATTTAATGATAGAAAACCCATATGATTACATAGATGACTTCGAAAAAATAGGCAGTAAAATTATCACAATACATATTGAAGCAAATAAGCCGATAGAAACAATTAAGCGCATAAAAAATAAAGGAATAAAAGCAGGAATATCATTAAAACCTAACACAAAAATCGAAGAATTGCTTCCGGTTTTAGAAACGATAGATTTAGTCTTGGTTATGACGGTTGAACCTGGGTTTGGCGGACAAACATTTATGAAAGAACAAATGAAAAAAGTAGAATATCTCGCTAAACTAAGGGAAAAACACGGGTACAAATATGTTATTCAAGTTGATGGAGGAATTAATGATGAAACAATAGATTTTGTTAGAAATACCGGTGTTGACATTGTGGTTGCCGGAACTTATATAACTAAAAGTAAAAATCCTAAGAAAGCAATTGAGTCATTGAGATGAAAATAGCTGTAATTTCACCTGATGTTCCAAAGAACATTAAGGGTATAGTAAACATTGACGAATATGTAGTTTATGCTTGTGATGACGCGGTTAGTGAACTTTTAAGGCAGGGTATAAAGATTGATTTGGCGATAGGCGATTTTGACTCTTTGCGGAATCACGATTTGTTAAAAGGTTTGAAAACAATCAAACTAAATAAAGAAAAAGACTTTTCAGATACTAGTTATGCTATAAATCATGCTTATAACCATTCTAATAAAGTCGTTTTAATTGGCGGCATTAAAGGTAGTAGAGTTGATCACTTTTTAGCTAATGTCGTATTGCTTGATAAGTATAAGAATCTAGTGATGTTTGATGACACTAATAAGTTATACATATTAGAAAAAGGAACTCACAATATAAATAAGGAAAACTATGACTATTTAACAATATTGCCTGTGACTAATTCTATAATTTCTATCAGCGGAACTAAGTATATATTGAACAAAAAAGAGTTGAATGCTTATGATACTTTAGGGCTTTCTAATGAGATTGTTAGAGACAAAGCAACTATAGAAATTGATCAAGGAAAGGTTTTAGTTGTACAATCGAAATAAAAAAAAGGCAACAGCCTTTTTTTATTCTTAAACGCGATTAGGAACGCCTTTTTTTAATGCTCTCGCAGATGCTTTAACTTTCTTTTTATTTCCGTTCTCATCTATGATTGTAATTGTTTGTAAATTAGCTTTCCAAGTTCTTTTCGTAGCGTTTAATGCGCGACTACGTTTGTGTCCAAATGAAGTCGTTCTTCCTGTAGCGTAACATTTTGCCATATTCTCACTCCTTTACGTTAAAATCAACGTCTTACTTATATTAACATAAGTATATTAATAATACAAGAGAGAAAAATTTTAAAAGTAAAAAGTTTGTAAAAATTGTGGTAAAAATGTGTAAAAAGCGGTTTCACTCGTGTTAAAAGTAATGAATGTTTGCTTTTTGAATAGTTATAGATTAATATTATAATGAAATTATAGTTTTAAATTTAGACATCATTTTAACACAAGCAAAACAAAACATTTGGAAACAAACAAAATTAAGATAATAATTAATATTTATATAGAATAACTAAAACTCAATCCGAATTTCTAAAATGTTTGTTTAGTGCTATGACATATGGAGGAATTTATTATGGTAAAAACACTAAGCGGAACACTATTTAAGAATATGATTGCAAATGGTGCTGCTAACCTTAAAAATAATCATCAAGAAATTAATTCGTTAAACGTGTTTCCTGTACCTGATGGTGATACAGGAACAAATATGCAAATGACAATTATGGCTGGGACAAACGAAGCCGTTAATACTAATAGCAAATCAATCGTAGATGTATCAAAAATCCTCTCTAGAGGATGTTTAATGGGCGCTAGAGGAAACTCTGGGGTTATTTTATCGCAGTTCTTTAGAGGTTTGTACTCTAAACTATCAATTATTAAAAATGGAAGTGCAACGATAGATGAGTTTATTGATTCATTGGTGGGGGGCTATGAAATGGCATATAAGGCCGTTATGACGCCGGTTGAAGGAACAATCTTAACTGTTGTACGAGAGTCTGCGGAAGCTGTTAAAGCAAGAAGATCTGAAATTGATAGTATTGAGGATGTGCTAAAGATCTATTTAGAAGAAGCAACAAAATCATTAGATAGAACACCAGAAATATTACCTGTTCTTAAAGAAGCTGGAGTTGTGGATGCTGGTGGAGCCGGATTTATCAAGATTATAGAAGGTATGTTGTTGGCTGTACAAGGCGAAAAAATCGAGATTTTAGATGAACCAATAATTCATGAAACGCCAAAAGAAGAAAACATATTTGAAATTAATCAAGAGGATATTAAGTTTGGTTATTGTACAGAATTTATTGTAAAACTATATGATCAAGCTAGTTTTAACCAAAAAACATTACAAGGAATATTAGAAAACATGGGCGATTCGCTAGTTTTAGTGCAAGATGAAGAGCTTTTAAAGGTCCATGTTCATACAAATCAGCCTGGAGTTATCATTACACTTGGTCAAAAGTATGGTGAATTACAAACTATGAAAGTTGATAACATGAGATTGCAAAATTCTGCAATGCTTGAAAGTTTTGATAGAGAAAATGTGATTGATGACAATGCTTTAACTGATAGTGACGAAGTTTTCCAATTAGTTAACGAAGAACGCGTAAATTATGGTATAATTGCAGTTGCTTCAGGCGTTGGAATCAAAAAAGTCTTTAAAGAACTAGGCGTACACTATATCATAGATGGTGGCCAAACAATGAATCCACCTACTGATGAATTTGTTAAAGCGATTGAAGAATTGAATGCTGATAACATTATTATCTTACCAAACAACGGAAATATTATATTAACTGCAGAGCAAGCTGCTCAATTAGTTGAAGACTCAAATGTTAGAGTTTTAAAAACTAAATCAATCCCTGGTGGATACTTCTCAATGATGATGTTCGATGAAACTTTAGATATTGACGAAAATATGGAAGTAATGACAGAGGCTTTATCATCAGTTAAAACGGGTGAATTAACATACTCAGTTAAGGATACTACTTATAATGGTTTTGAGATTAAAAAAGGCGATTTTATCGGTATTACAGGCGGAAAGATAGTAGCTTCAGCAGAAAAAAGAATTGATTCTATGAAGAAATTAATTGATGAATTAATTGATGAAGAAACTGAAATTACAAGTATCTTTTATGGTAGAGATGTAGAACTATCTGAAGCAGAAGAGATTAGTGAATATATCTACTCGATTAACCCACATGTTGAAATAGAGTTGATTGATGGTAGACAAGACATATATTCATATATAATTGCAGCAGAATAATTAGAGGCTCCGGCCTCTTTTTTTTTATGTTTTGAAAGTAATGTTATAATTTGATATAATAAGGTAGTAAAAATGCGGAGGTGGCGGAATTGGTAGACGCGTATGGTTGAGGGCCATATGACAGATGTCGTGAGGGTTCGAGTCCCTTTCTCTGCACCAAGCAATAAATATATTAAAGGAGCATTAAATTATGAAAATCAAAAAAGGCTATTTAGTTAGAGAAGTTGCTGGCGAAAATATCGTAGTGTCAACAGAAAAAAGAGAGGTTGACTTTGACTATATCATCCATTTAAATGACTCAGCAAAGCTATTATTTGAAGCTTTGATGGAAGATGATTTAGAAGAAAAAGATCTGGTTAATATTTTACTTGATAACTATGAAGTTGAAGAAGATGTTGCAGCTAAAGATGTCAGCGAATTCGTTGAAATGCTCAAGTTAAACGATATTATATGATGGAAAAGGATAAAGGCATTAATGTTTTTGATGATATTGATGCACTTTTAGAAGTTTCTGATGTAACATTAACAGTAACTGGCACATCAATGTGGCCGTTTTTTAAAGAGAATAAAACAAAAGTTAAACTAGCGAAAATTACAGAAATTAAAAAAGGAAAAAGTTATCTTTTTGAATTTGAAGGAAGACACGTTATTCACCGCCTTGTTAAGATAAAAGGTGAAGATTTAATCTTTAGAGGTGATGGTAATGTTAAAAGAGAAACAGTTAAAAAAGAATCATTAATTGCAGAGTTAGTATCTTATAAAAATAAGAAGAAAGAGATTTTTGTAACTAGTAAAAAATACAGATTTAAAGTGTTTATTTATAGATTATTACCAAGAAGGATAATTATTAAACTATTTAAGAGAATAAAATGACAAACAAACAATTTTTAGAAATAATTAAATGTGCATTAAAAGGCGAAAAATATGCTAAAAAAGCTGAAGATGAAAAAGAGATTTTAATTCAAGCAGAGACTAATGGATTAATACCTCTTTTATATGTTGGTGTAGATGAAGGTGTTTTTTCTTCAGAGAACTATAAAAAATTAAAGAAACATTTTTTCGCAAATGTATATAATGATGATGTACAAAAAAGACTAATAAAAAAGGTTAATGAAGCGTTTAATGATAATTGTATTGATCATATTTTTCTAAAAGGAACACATTTAAAAGAAATATATCCTGAGAGTTATTACCGTCCGATGGGTGATATTGATGTTGTTATTAGAAAAGAAAAAAGCGAAGAATCTAGAATAATTTTTAAAGAAGCAGGTTTTAAAAACTATAGCAGAACAGCTGAACATGATGTTTATTTATATGATGATTATTTTGTAGAAGTACATAGATATATATATGTAAAAGAAGGCAGCAAAGATAATAGTCCTTTATTAAGAGTATGGGATTATGCTCTAAAAATGGAACATTATCAATATAAACTTGATTATGCATTTGAAGGATTATATTTACTATATCACTTGAAAAAACACGTTCTATCAAGCGGAATAGGCATTAGAAGTGTTTTAGACATTACAATCTTTTTTAATTACTATGAAAAAGAAATTAATAAAGAGACTTTACATGAACTTTTAAAAGAAACTAATTTAGAAATGTTTTTCCAGACAATGTTATATATAAATAAAAAAGCTTTAGATCTTGATTCGCCATTCTTGGATAAAGACTTTAAAGTTGAAGAAGAAGATTACCAACAAATGTTAGATTATATTTGTTTGTCTGGCATTCATGGAAAAAGTGGAAACATTAATGTAATGGCTCCGCGAGTGGCAAAAAAAGGAAAATTTAGAACGTTTTTGAGACTTGTGTTCCCTACATGGGCATACATGAAGGAAAACTATCCATGGTTAAAATATTTGCCGTTTTTATTACCATTTGCGTATTTGATGAGGGGATTTAAGTTTATCTTTAGAAAAAGAAAATATACTAAAGCTAAGTTAAAAGAGTTAAAAACTGCTGGTAAAAACGATGATGATGTTGAAAATTTAGAAGAAGTCTTTAAGAAGATGGGATTATAAAAAAAACAGTTAAATCAAATTAACTGTTTTTTAATTAAGAATCCTTTTTCATACAATCATTATAAATATTTTTAACGATTAGATTCATTTTGTCTAAATTTTTTTCAATATCTTTCATTAAGGCTATTTGGGCTCTCGCTCTTCTTAGGTTGTGTTCATCATCACTTGCTTTGAAGTATTTATCACCATTCAAATAATCCTCTAAGAACCGCATTGATAACTCATAAGTCATTAGTAATGCACTAAAGGCAAGGTGCTCAATCTCGGTCTTATTCATCATTTTAGCTGTGTTTTCTAAAAAGCCTTTTGTAAATAGTTCAAATAAATTTAAATCAATTCCAACTTTTGTTAAATCTCTATCGTCTTCTTTACCTTTATTCGCTCCATATCTTATGGCATCACCAAAATCATAAAGAATTGAGCCAGGCATTATTGTATCTAAATCAATAACTGATAAAGCTTTTTTAGTTGTTTTATGAAAAATAACATTATTTAGCTTAGTATCGTTGTGGGTAATTCTGTATGGTATTTTTTTCTCTTCTAGTAAATCTACTATAACGGGAGCATAATCTTTCTTTGATAGTAAAAAATCTATTTCAGGCTTCGCTAAGCGAACTCTATCTACTAAATCAAGATTGACACTAGTTTCAAAATTTTTAAAGCGGATTTTTGTGTTATGAAAGTTAGCGATAGTTTCAACGATTTTTTCAGCGTTCAAATCTTGGATGTGTTTTTGAAACTCACCAAAAGCTAAGCCGGTTTCATAAAATAGATTTGGTTCAACAATATCATCAAAAGAAACACCGTCTTCTACAAAGGTATAAACTCGCCAATATGTGTATGTGTCGCTGCAAAAGTAATAATTCTTATTATCCTTGGTTTTAATGATTTTTTGATACCCATTACCAGGAGAATTAATATTTACATATGCAGTTACAATTTCTATATTATTCATTAAACCTTCAACGTTTTTAAAAACACGGTGGTTGATTCTTTGTAGGATGTATTGTTTTACTTTAATTTTTCCTTTGGTCTGCACTAAAAAAGTATCATTGATATGACCGTTACCATAGGGAATAACAGAAATAAATTTTTCTTTAATGTCAAAGTTTTCAAAAATTCTTTGTTCAAACATGTATAAAACCTCATTTAATAATAAAATAATTATGTTTTGATAAGATGAGACAATCTTTTTCTCCCTAAAAAATGGTCCAATATTATAATACACTAAATTGAACAATAAAACAATCCAAACATTTTTTATACTTGTGTCCAATAAGATGAACTTGATGATGGTTTTACGTTTTTAAAACCGCCTCTAATACATTCATAAGTTTGATTGTTATAAAAAACTTTTTGACCTTCATAATAAACTACATAAGGAAACCATTGAAGTGGATTAACATTAGTAACTTCTTCCCAATAAATAGTTTGAGTTGGTGGTTGTTGCGTAAATGTATTAGGATCGTGCGGCAAAGTTTTTCTTATATAATATGTGCCTTCATAATATACATAATCATTAACGACATAACGGTGAAAACTACGATATTCTTTAGTAGATTCACTCCATCTCATTGGAACGAGCAAATTAGTGTTTGGGACTTCAGGATCATGATAATTATCATTTGAATTAATGTTGCGCAAAGCTACATATAAAACGCCATTTTTGATTACTAAATCATCCTTTTTATAATTGGCGTTTTGGTCGTAATCATAAACAATGCCTGTATGCCAATAACCTAAATTAAGGTTTTGTTCAGCGGTTTGTGATACGTTGTTAGGAATTTGATACCAAACGGCACTAATAGTAATTGAACCTATAAATATGAACGATAAAATAATGAATAATAGTTTCTTTTTCATGGCCTTGTCACACTAAAAGTTGTTAGTAAGTTAACAACTTTTCCTCTTATTAGATTATAAATAGCAACAGTTGATGGTTCAGTTAGCGATACAGTAATAGTAACAGTAGCAGCAGGGCCTCCAATTATTAAGGTCGGGTTATCAATGCTCAGGTTAGTGACGATTAAATCATTATAATCTGTAGCATCAACTATAGTTGCTGTTACAACACTATTTAAAGTAAAAGGTGTTGTATCAGTTGTTGTTCCACCGTTAATATCAACCAATGAAACTGTGTACGTTTCAAAACTTTGCTCATTTCTTTTATCATGCCTAACATTTTTTTATAAAATAAAAAAAGAACAGCTCCAAAATAATTATATAGAATAACTGTATATTGTCAAATGAAAAAGCTGTTATAAACAATGAAAACAATTTCATAAAAAGTTAAATAAAAATTATTGAATTGATTAATGTATATAACATAATACACATCGTTATAACAATATGTTATAAAATATAAAAATTAAAAGTTAAAAATCTTATCATAAAAACAAATATAGAGTATAATAGTATATGAAATATAATTGTTGTACAATTTATTTAATTTGATAAAAGAGGGTGTTGGCATGAGAAAGATAAAATCACTATATTTATTACTTGTAATAACATTAGTAATGTCATTTCTTTTTTCATGTGCTGATAAGCCAGTTGCTGGACCAGTTAATATCAATTATGATTTAAAAACATATACTTTAAATTGGGATAAAGTTAATAAGGCAACTCATTATATTTTAGATATTAATGGTATCTTATACGAATCAGAAACAAACGAGTATTCATTTAGAGAAAGTGATAAAGGATTATATAGAGTAAAAATTAAAGCAGTTTTTAAAAATAAAGAATCGATTTATTCCAATACAATAACATTTGTTGTAAGTGATAATGTTAAATTATTAATGTATTCAGATGGAGAGAGCTTGTACTGGGAAGCTGTTGATGGAGCAACATATGAAATTAATTATTTTGAAAATCTAGCTTTAAAAACAGTTATAGTTACTCAAAATGTATTTCCTATCCCTCAAAGTTTAAAAGAGGGAGTTAATGAAATAAGATTAAAAGTTTATATGGAAGAAAAAGTAATTTCTGACCAAACAATTACGTTAGATTATAATATGATAAGAATATTTAAAAACTCACCATATATCATAAGAGCCTATAAGGCTAAAGAGGTTTACATGAACGGAAGTAAAGCATATGGTGTCTCTGTGAGAGAAGAAAATGTCAGATTATCGCCATCTTTAATTTCTAAACATGGTGGTGAAACATATATAAGCGTTTCAGGTGAAGAAAATGTTATGAAGCGAGTTTTAATATTACCTGAACCATATGAATTAGAGTCTTTTTATATTCAACCTTATGTTGGTGAAGATGTTAAGTATAAGTTTTCATTTAAAGATTATGTAATTACAAAAATAGAAGGGTTAAATGTGAATGTTGATTATAGAATTGAAGTTTTCTCAACATTAGTAATTAACAAAGATTATATAAATAGATATATTGAAAATAATCCGACAGCTTCAAAAATTGGCTTAAAAGTGTCTTTAACAAGTAATGGTATAAATGAAGAATTATATTTAGAAATAGATTTAAATAAAGGAAGGATTGAGTGAAACAGTTTAAACGAACATTATATTTATTAACAACGATATTTGGCTTACTTTTTGTGGTAGGATGTTTTAAACAAACCCAAACAGTAACATTTTTGTTAGGGTATGATGAACAAACTTATGAAGTTGTTGAAATAGATAAAAACACTAGAGTTACTAGACCACAAGACCCTGAAAGAGAAGGGTATACTTTTCTTGACTGGTATCAAGGTGATGAACCTTATAACTTTAACGAAGTTGTTAAAGAAGATCTTGTGTTAAAAGGTAAATGGAATATAAGATCATATAGAGTAAATTTTGATGTTGATGGTATTAATAGACAATTAGTTAATTATAAAAATAAGGCAATAGAACCAGAAGAACCTACTAAAGAGGGTTATACTTTTTTAGGTTGGTATTTGAACGATGTATTATATGATTTTGATAGTGAGGTTACTAGTCACATAAGTTTAACTGCCAAATGGGAGGAAATAACTTCTAATCCGACTATTAAATATACAGTTACATTTAATCATGGTTACGATTCTCTAACAACGATTAAACAAGTAGAAGAAGGTAGTAGAGTCGAAGAATTAATTCTTGCAGATAGAGAAGGTTATAACTTCTTAGGTTGGTATTTAGATAATCAGCTGTTTGGGTTTGATACAATAATTACTAGTGATATAACTCTTTATGCTAAATGGGAAGAAGTAGTCGTTCCGGTTAAAAGATATAATGTTACTTTTGATTATGGCTATGATGGTATAAAAACAGTTAGACAAATAAATGAAGGAAATAAAGTGGAAGAGTTAACTCCTTCAACTAGAGAAGGTTATACATTTATCGGTTGGTATTTAAATGAACAACCATTTGATTTTGATACACCAATTATAGAAAACATAACATTAATTGCTAAATGGCATGAATTAGTCCAAACATATACTGTAACTTTCAATAGTGACGGGGGGAATTATACGCCTGATTCTATAACAGACATTGTTAGTGGCAGTTTTATTGATGCTCCAGAAACTAATCCAGAAAAGTTATATTCATTCTTTTTAGGTTGGACTTACAATAATGAAATAGTTAATTTCCCATTTAAAGTTACAAAAAACTGTGTATTAACTGCTAAATGGATGGATATAGAATCTAATAATATAAACATTTCTAGTTTTATGTTGTTAGATGAAGGTGAACGAGCAGTCATAACCGGAATTATCACTTCATTTAGTTTATATGAATATATAAGCATCGAAGACGAGACAGGCGCTACTTTAGTTAAAATAACAGGCTATAATACTAGAGATTTAGAAAACATAGGCTATAAAAAAGGCACAGAAATAGCTGCATATGTTACAAAAACAACTATCGGGTACTTGACTGTTGCAGAAACAAGTATGGATGTAGTGCTTAAATATTCGTTTACTCAACCTGTTCCAAATAGTGTAAACATTACTGGTTATACGACACTAACGAACTTTAAATATCGCTTAATTGACCATGATGGTCTAGTTATAACTAACATTAATGATGTTGGGAATAAACTAATCTTTACTTTAGAAACTGATGGACTTACATTGAGTGCGATATATGATATTAGGTATTATTTTGCTAATTATGAGCTTTTAAGAGAGTTAAAAGTAAATGATATAGTTGAACTTAAGAGTGTTATCTTAATCTATAATGGTTATTATTTTGTTGGAATTGGTAGTAATTTAGAAATTAATAAGGTTGGCACTTACACTGACCCAGAAGAAAAACTCTTTAAAATCTTTTATTTAAACGATACTCATGGAGCAATTTTAAATAATGGTTATGAACTAGGATTAGCGAAGATTGGTAATTATATTAAAAAAGAATCAGACCAAGATTCAATCTTTATTACTGGTGGAGATATGTTTCAAGGTGAACTATTATCTAATTCAAGTAAGGGAGCAGTGATGATAGAAATATTTAATAATATTGGTCTTGATGCGTTTGTGTTGGGAAACCACGAGTTTGATTGGGGATTAGATGTTATTTTATCATATTTTGACCCAAATACAACAGGTGTAAAAGCGAACTTTCCACTCTTGGCTGCGAATGTTAAGAGAAAGGTTGATAATGAAAGACCAGAGTTTATTGATAGTCACGTTATTATTACAAGAGGAAGTTATAGAATTGGTATTATCGGTGTTATTGGCAAGGGTTTAGAAAGTAGTATTATGAGATACCGAGTAGAAGATTATTATTTTGCAGATCCTTATACAGCTGTTAGTGATACAATTAATGAAATTGAAAGTTTAGTTGATTTTGTTTTAGTAGTTAATCACGACAGTGATTCTAGCTTTAATAATGCTGTATCAACGCTTCCAAAAGTAAGAGGAATATTTAATGGGCACACACATCAAGTTGAACAATTTTATCTAAATGATATTCCTTGTATGCAAAGTGGTGGCAACGGACAAAGAGTAGGTAGAATGGAACTACTAATTAATAAAAATACGGGATATTCGCTTGTTCACTCATCAATAACTAATCTTTATAATCATGAACACTTAAATTCACCAGATATGGAAATAGAATTTATTATTAACACTTATTATGATTCTGTAAGACATTTATATGAAGAAGAAATAATTAAAGCTAATAGAAATTTAAGTCAAAGCGAACTTGCGTTTTTCATTGCTAAATTGATGGTAAGTGAAGCAGAAGGAGCAGTTTTAGGAATTCAAAACTCAGGCGGTACAAGAGCATCTATTTATCAAGGTTCAATAATGGCCAGTGATGTTTTCAAGGTTTCTCCATTTGATAATAGAGTTGTTAGCGTAGAAATAACAGGAGCAGATTTAAAGACATTATACAATCGTGAAACATATACATATTTAAAAATCCCTTATGATAGTATCGATGATTACGAATATTATAGAGTTGCGACAAATGATTACTTTTTCTATAACAATTTTAATAGATCAATTTTTGAAAGTGTTTATGATGAAGTAATGATTCATGCAGATTTATATGAGGCATTCTATGCATATTTAGTTAGATTGAAAGATGCAGGTTATACTTACTTTGAACCAGGTGCGGGAATTGTTGCATCGTACAATATGCCATTATATTTTTACGCAGAAAGAAAAGAGACTAGTTTATATTTAAGTTGAAATACGTAAATGTAAAGAACTCGTAAATACTTGTCAAATACTCTTTCTTGTTGTAAACAAGAGAAAATTATGTTAATATATTTAAGGCTTTAAAATAAAATGTGAGGTGGTTTTCTTGCAAGAATTAAAGACTTTATTAGAAATTGAAAAGGAAGCATCTAAAATTGTTAATAATGCTTTAAAGAAAAAAGAGAAAGTTAAAGAAGAAGTAGAACTTTCTATTAAAGAATATGAAAGCGAAAAACTTAAAGATGCTGAAGCAAAGATTAAAGAATTAAATAAGAATACCGAAAAAGAACTACAAAAATTGACTGAAGACTTTGAAAAAGAATTAAAGGAATTGAAAAAATCTTTAAGCAAAGATATCGATAAAAAGGTTGATAACACAGTTAAGAAATTACTAGAGGTAATTGTTTTATGAAGGTAGCTGTTAAAAAGGTCAATCTTTATGTTACAAAAAATCAATATGAAGAGTTAATGAAGATACTTCAAATGAATCAATTTATGATGATTGAAGGTAACGATAACTCAAGTAAAACAGAAGATGTCAGTAAAGATGAAGAGTTAATTTTTAGAATAGGTCAAACGATTAAGTATTTAGAAGGATTTCGTGAGAAACGAAAGTTTTTCAACTACAAAGAAGCATCGTACGAAGAGTTTGATGATCGTTCAGGAAACTACTTAAAACTTTTAGAGACGATTGAAGGATTAGAAAAAAGAGAAAACACACAAGCATTAAAAATAAAAGATTTAGATAAAGAGATAGAAAACTATCTGCCTTTTATCAACAATGAATTAAATTTAGAAGATATGTCTAGGACAAGATATATCGATTTTTATCATGGTTTTATTCATGAGAAAAAAGTTGAAGAATTAAAGGAATTATTTATTCGAAATGATATAGCTCATAGTTTTTTTGGAGAAGATAAAAGAGGCGTAGCTATAACGTTTGCCGTATTAAAGTCTGATGAAAAAACATACTTACAAGAAGCAAAAAGACTAGATTTTAAAGAAGTGAAAATGCCAGTTTATGATGGCAATATAAGTGAATATATTGATAATTTCAAAATAGAAAAAATTCAATATGAAGTGTTGTTAAAAGAAACTCAAAAAGAGGTTAGTTCTTATTTACAAAACTTGAATGATTTATATATTTATGCTGATCAAATCGCAAGTGATAAAGTAAGAAAACAAGCTCCTTATGAAGTTCATTCAGAAGAATTAAATATTGTTAAAATTAATGGTTGGATTAAATCAAAAAGAGAAAACGAATTAAAAGAAGTTTTAACAAAAAACGAGATTGCATATGAGTTAGAAGATGCAGTAGTAGCGGATGATGAGATTGTTCCTACGGCACTAGAAAACAATAAGTTTGTTGAACCGTTTGAAATGATAACAGAACAATTTGGGACTCCAGGTGGTACAGACTTAGACCCTAACCCATCAATGAGTATTTGGTATTGGATAATCTTTGGGATTATGATGGGTGATATTGGTTATGGATTATTATTAATTTTAGCTTGCGGACTTGCGATTAAGTATTTAAAGCCAAAAGGCGGAACAAGAAAACTACTTACGGTGTTATTCTATGGAGGTTTTACAACAGTTCTCTTTGGAATACTTCATGGTTCATTCTTTGGGTTTGATTTTGATTTAGGTGCGATAATCGGTTCACTCTTTAATCAAAAGTGGACACTTGTGTTATTAAATCCTATCAATGATGCCTTAACTATGTTAATATACGCTCTTATCTTAGGGTTTTTCCAAATAAACCATGGCTTAATCTTAAAAGCGATTCGCTTGTTTAAATTAAAAGATTGGCAGGGAGCAATTGGTGAAGGTATTGCAATTGTGTTAATATTAACAGGATTAGGGTTAGTAGTTTTAACATTCGTTCTACCAAGTTTAAGTATGTGGGTAGGAGTAAGCGTAATTATTTTAGGTGTATTCTTAGTGTTAGTTTTTACCAGCAACAATCAAGGAATTTTAAAAGCTATTACAGGAAAACTTGGCGGTTTATATGGATTAGTTAACCAATTATCTAATATCCTTTCGTATTCAAGATTATTAGCACTAGCATTATCAACAGCAGTTATCGCTTTTACATTTAATACACTTGCAGGAATGTTGGCTGGTAATATATTTGGAATATTGTTATCAATAGTTATATATGTAGTTGGTCATATATTCAATATAGCGATGGGTTTATTATCAACTTATATTCATGACTCAAGATTACAATATGTTGAATTCTATGGACAATTCTTTGATGGTGATGGAAGAAGTTTTAGACCATTATCGTTAGAGTTAAATCATTTAAATGAAGTAATAAATAATAAAGATTTTGGAGGAAATGAAGTATGATGAATTTTGGAATGGTTATGGCGTTAGTAGGTGTTGCAATTGCAGCATCATTAGGACCTATTGGTAGTGCAGTAGGAATGGCAAAAGCTGGTAATGCAGCATCAGGAGTATTGCCTGAAAAACCAGATTTATATGGTAGAGTTTTAGTAATTCAAGCGCTTCCTGGTACACAAGCAATTTATGGTTTCTTAGTTGCAGCTTTATATTTAACCAAGTTAGGTATCGTTGGTGGTGATTTAGCAACTTTAACAGCACATCAAGGCTTTGCATACTTGTTTGCATCAATTCCGGTTGCTTTAGTTGGACTAGTTTCTGGTATTTACCAAGGGCAAGTTGCAGCATCAGCTATTACAATGACAGGGAAAGATTCTAGTTTAGCAACTAGAGGTATGATTTTAGCAGCGATGGTTGAGACTACACAATTATTAGCGTTATTAGTTACAGTATTAATTTGGCTTTCATTTTAAAAAAGAGGGATAAGAAATGGGTTTAAAAAAATTAATTTATGAACAAGCAAATGAACAAGCCAAAACTATCTTAGCAGAAGCAAAAGAAGAGAAAAAAGCATTACTTAAAGCTGAACAAGAAAAGGTAGACAAAAAAGTGTCAACTTTATTAAACAATGCTGAAAAGGAAGCTAATAAAAAGATTTCTAGTAAGAAATTAGAGTTTGAGCAGGAGAAGAAAAAACTTATCTTAGAAGAAAAAAACACTCAAATTGAGCGTGTTTTAAGTTTGTTTAAAGAAAAACTTCTTAACTTAAATGATAGTGAATTATTTGAGTATACCTATAAACTTATTAAGGCTCAAAAGATTTCCGGTAATGAACTGGTAAGAGTTAAGAAGGAAGATTATAATCGTTACTTAAAGTTATTTTCATCTGCTCCTAAAAGTGCTAATTTAGTTGAATTAGACCTATTAAACAAAAAGTTAGGCAAAGGTTATAATCTTAAACTAGATAAAACACCTGCAGCGATAACTGATGGGTTTATGTTAGTTGGGGAAGTGTATGATTTAAACTTTTCATTAGAACCACAAATTGAAAGAATTAGAAGAACTTACGAAAGAGAAATTCATAAGATTTTATACGAATAAAAAGGTGATTTAATTTGTCATATTATGCAAATAGTTATTTTAAAGCTAAATCAACAAAACTATTATCTAAACAACAATTAGAGTCTTTGATCGCAAAAAGCGATGAGAAGTTTTTTGAGCTTTTAAGAAACTATGGGTTTGGCTTTAATGAATCTATTGAGCATTTATATGTTAAAGAAATTAAAGCACTTAAAAAGGATTTAGAAGACGCTTTAGGAGATTTAAAAGAGTTTAAGATTTTCTTTTATCCATATGATGTTTTAAACACTAAATTAATCTATAAGGAAATTAAGGAAAACATCCAAACTGAAGCGTTTTACCTTGATTGTGGAAATATAAATCCAAGTGATATTTATCAAACTTTAAAGTATGGAAAATATATGGATTTAAAAGAACATGAAGAACTCTTTGGTGAAATTAGAAAGATTAAAGAAACGAATTATCAAAAGATAAATTATATCATTGATAGCCTCTTTATTGAAAGGATGAAAGAAACTGTTAAGGGTTCATCCCCTTTAACTGAATACTTAACTGTTAAATTAGATGTTACTAACTTACTTACAGTGATAAGAGTTAAGAAATTAAATCTTGGAAAAGAATTTTTAGAGGACGCCATCTTTGAAACAAATTCATTAAGTAAAAAAGAGTTTATAGAGTTATACGATAGTACGCTGGAAGGGTTAGAAAGAAAAGCTAATAATTTAGGTTATTTTTCAGTAAAGAGATCATTAGAAGAGTACCGCAGAAATAAAGATTTAGAAAGTTTAGAAAGCAATTTAGAGGCCGATTTATATAAGGTTTTAATTGACTATAGTTTTAAGACTGAAGGCTTAGGTTATATTATGACTTATATTTATGAAAAGTTGATGGAATTAAAAAATATTAAAATAATTTATTACAATCGTGATACATCACTAGATAAGTTGTTTATATTGGAGCGATAGGATGAAAGATATATTTGCGATAGGTTCAACTCAAACAGTTTTATTGTTTCAAGGGATTGGTATTGAATCTTTTATTATAAATAATGAAGTTGAACTTAAAAATAAAATAGAAGAACTAGCACCAACAGCGAAGATTATTTTTATTAGCGAATCTTTAAGTCCGCTCTTAGATGATGTAGTAGAAAAATATAAATATCAAACCTATCCGATTTTACTGTTTATTCCTTTAGAGGGTAAAGAAAGTGATATCGGTATTGAAAAGCTCAAGAAAGATGTTGAGCGAGCGATTGGAATGGCAATATTATAAAAGAGGTGGAGAGATGGAAAAACATGGAAAAATAACAAAAGTATCTGGACCGCTTGTCTTAGCTTCTGGAATGGAAGCAGCACAAGTTTATGACGTTGTATATGTGGGCCATAAAAAACTGATGGGAGAAGTTATTGAGTTAAGAGACGATATCGCTTCTATTCAAGTTTACGAAGAGACTGCTGGAGTAGGTCCAGGAGAACCAGTTTTTTTCACGGAACAACCTTTGAGTGCGACACTTGGGCCAGGGTTAATTGAAGGGGTTTTTGATGGGATATTAAGACCACTTGATAAAGTTTATGAAAAAGCGGGAGATTTAATCGCTAGTGGAGTGACAGTAGAACCATTAGATTTAAAGAAAAAATGGACCTTTATTCCTGTTAAAAAGAAAGGCGATAAAGTAACTGCTGGACAGATGATTGGTTATGTTGATGAGACAACAGTTGTGCGTCATAAAATCATGGTTCCACCAAATGTTGAAGGCGAACTGATATTTGTTGCTAAAGAAGGCGAATATACAATAGAAGATGTAGTTTATAAACTAAAAAATAAAGATGTTGAAAAAGGATATACAATGGTTCAAAAGTGGCCTGTTAGAGTTGGTAGACCATACAGCAAAAAACTGCCACCAACCGAACCGATGATTACAGGTCAAAGAATTATTGATACGTTATTCCCGATTGCGATTGGCGGTATTGCAGCTATTCCTGGACCATTTGGTTCTGGTAAAACAGTTGTGCAACATCAGTTAGCGAAATGGGCAGATGCAGATATTATTGTTTATGTTGGTTGCGGAGAACGTGGTAATGAAATGACTGACGTTTTAAATGAGTTCCCAAAACTTGTTGATCCTAAAACTGGCGAACCTTTAATGAAACGAACAGTATTAATTGCCAATACTTCAAACATGCCTGTTGCGGCAAGAGAAGCAAGCATTTATACAGGTATTACAATTGCGGAATATTTCCGTGACATGGGTTATAAAGTTGCGATAATGGCAGATTCAACTAGTAGATGGGCTGAAGCATTAAGAGAGATGAGTTCAAGATTAGAAGAGATGCCAGGTGAAGAAGGCTATCCGGCATATTTAGGTAGTAGATTAGCAGAGTTCTATGAACGTGCAGGACTTGTTGAAACTATTGGTGATAAAAACCATGGAGCAGTCAGTGCGATAGGGGCAGTTTCACCTCCAGGGGGAGATATGAGTGAGCCTGTTACACAAGCTACTTTAAGAATTGTTAAAGTGTTCTGGGGTTTATCATCAGATTTGGCTAACAGAAGGCACTTCCCGGCTATTGACTGGTTGAGAAGTTATACATTATATGATGATGTAATAATGGATTCTTTTGATAGTATTAAAGATGGTTGGTCAGGTCAAGTTAATAAAACAATGGCTCTTTTAAATGAAGAAAAAGAGTTAGAAGAAATTGTTAGATTAGTCGGTATTGATACACTATCAAAAGCAGATAGAGTGAAACTATTAACTACACAAATGATTAGAGAAGATTTCTTGCACCAAAATGCTTTTGATGAGATAGACACATATACATCAGTTGATAAACAATATGGGATGTTAGAAATTATTTTATTCTGGCATAAACTGGCAACAAATAAAGTCAATGCAGGAGCAGCTTTAAGTAGTGTTGAAAATATGCAAGTCAAACAAAGAATTAGCAGATTAAAGTATGTTCCAGAAGATAAATTTAAAAAGACTTTAGATAAGTTATACAGCGAGTTAAAAGAAGAGTTTTCTAACTTAGAAAGAGAGTGATTATATGGCAATTAGAGAATATAAAACAATTAAAGAAGTTGTCGGGCCGTTAGTATTAATTAAAAATACTAAAGATGTCACTTATGATGAGTTAGTTTACATTCAACCAAAAGAAGGTAGAACGAGAATTGGGAAAGTTCTAGAAGTAAGTGATGAGGCTAGTTTAGTTCAGCTTTTTGAAGGTAGTCAAGGTTTAAAAATTGATGATGCAAAGGCGGTCTTTTTAGGTAGAGGATTAGAATTAGGTGTTAGTCCAGATATGTTAGGTCGAGTATATGATGGAATAGGTAGACTTAAAGATGATAAGGCACCACTTATTCCTGAAAAGTACATTAATGTTAATGGAGCACCAATCAATCCTTATGCAAGAGACTATCCAAATGAGTTTATTCAAACAGGTGTTAGTGCAATTGATGGACTTAATACACTTGTAAGAGGACAAAAGTTACCGATATTCTCAAGTTCAGGACTTCCACACAGTCGTCTCGCAGCCCAAATTACAAGACAGGCCAAAGTTTTAGGGGATCATGAAAACTTTGCGGTGGTGTTTGCGGCAATTGGAATTACTTTTGAAGAAGCTAATTATTTTATCGAAGACTTCCGTAAAAGTGGTGCATTAGATCGTACAGTTATGTTTGTAAACTTAGCTAATGACCCAGCAGTTGAAAGAATTTCAACACCAAGAATGGCAATTACAGCTGCAGAATATTTAGCGTATGAGTTGGGAATGCATGTTTTAGTTATTATGACTGATATTACTAACTACGCTGAAGCTTTAAGAGAAATTAGTGCGGCTAAAAAAGAAGTTCCAGGTAGACGTGGCTATCCAGGTTATATGTATACTGACTTAGCATCATTGTATGAAAGATCAGGACGTATTAAAGGTAATCGTGGATCAGTTACACAAATCCCTATTTTAACGATGCCAGAAGACGATATTACGCATCCAATTCCTGACTTAACAGGTTATATTACAGAAGGACAAATCATTTTATCAAGAAGTTTAAACTTACAAGGTGTTACACCACCGATTGACATTTTACCATCTTTATCAAGACTTAAAGATAAAGGTATTGGAGAAGGTAAAACAAGAGAAGATCACTCTGATACAATGAACCAATTATTCGCAAATTATGCAAGAGGGAAAGAAGCAAAAGAGTTATCAACTATTTTAGGTGAAGCGGCTTTATCTGAACTTGATAAAGTTTATGCTAAGTTTGCTGATAGATTTGAAGAAGAGTATTTAAATCAGGGTTTTAATACTGACCGTTCAATTGAAGAAACATTAGATATTGGTTGGAAACTTTTAAGAATGTTTCCAGTTAGTGAATTAAGAAGAATTAGTGAAGCAAACATTAAGAAGTATTACTAGGAGAGTTTATGAGTAGAGACGTTGTTAATCCAACAAGGATGGAATTACAACGGTTAAAACGCGAACTGCAAATTACAGAGCGTGGATACCGCTTGTTGAAAGACAAACAAGATGAACTTATTAGGCTTTTCATGGAAGTTGTCGGTGAGGCGAAAACTTTGCATGAAGAGGTTTCTTTATTGCTAGTAAGTGCAACAAGAAAATTAAATGATGCAACAGCAAGAACAAGTAAAAGTGCCATCTATGATAGTTTAATTATCCCTTCGGGTGAATTAGACCTCAGTTATTCAACAAGAAACGTCATGTCTGTTCAAGTTCCAGAAATAAAAGTTGATGAAGTTAGAATTAAAAATGTACCTTTTAGTTTTAGTTTTACTTCAGCATCTTTAGATGAAGCAGTATTAAGCTTAAAAGAATTAGCTCCTAAACTAATCAAGTTAGCAGAAGTTCAAAAGCGTGTTGATTTAATGACAAAAGAGATTGAAAACACAAGAAGAAGAGTTAACGCAATTGAACACATTAGACTTCCTAACTTAAGAGCGAACATTAAGATGATTGTCTTAAAGTTAGATGATCATGAAAGATTTAATACAGTTAGAATGATGAAATCTAAAGAACTCTCAATTAAGAAAAACAAATAATGAGGCATCCGTTTGAACTGACCCTTGTCAAGTAGACACGTAATATTAAAAATAATTAAATATTGAATTTTCATTTAAAGTCTGGTACCTAACTTCATTTGGTGACAGGCTTTTTAATTTGCTTTGTAATCTATGATTAT